>LFFM01000567.1_pt1 | contig 26156 bp, 18 predicted proteins | sample 643131 | NCBI WGS metagenome assembly LFFM01 (sample SAMN03777445, study PRJNA286221) | soda lake metagenome | biome: soda lake; feature: Kulunda steppe; material: water; isolation source: sample Tc-Br brine of Tanatar trona crystallizer | place: Russia: Kulunda steppe | collected 2011-07
CACAGCAAGCTGGTTGCTCGCGGTGTTTGATTTCGAGAAAACGCCCGAGGCGGGATTTGAACCCGCGTCACGACCGTGACAGGGTCGTATGATGGGCCACTACACCACCCGGGCTTGCAACTGCACGTCCTTCGCTCGAGGTATTAAGGGTTTTCAATTAAACTCCGTTTGGTACGTCGAGTCGGGCCACCTCTCCCCCGGCGTATAATTATACCAAAATGACACTTTCCGGAAGGCGTTTATACGAGAACGGGGTATCCCCGAGTGTGAACGTCTGCCCCGGTCAGGATCACCCGGCCGTTAGCACTGCTTGTGGCTGTAGTTAGTAACGGTTAAATGCGTCCCGCCTGTAGGTCACTGCAGTATCTCGTGACAGCCGCTTCTCTCCCGTTAGCCCAGACCAACACATGGTAGACGTAAGCCAACACGAACTCGTTCCGGAGCACACGGTTCTCGAGGAGACGGACCTCGAGGACGTGCTCGGAGAGTACGACATCGACCGCACAGACTTGCCCAAGATCAAACGAACCGACCCGGCCCTGCCCGACGATGCGGAGGTAGGGGACGTGATCGAGATCGTCCGGGATTCCCGAACGACCGATCAGGCAGTAGTATATCGACTCGTGGTAGAATAAATGCCAACAGAAATGAACCGATCGAAACGGCGTGACATCTCGCGTGAGTACTTCTCGAAAGAACGGCTCGCGGAACACCACTACCGTTCGTTCAACGCCTTCCTCAACAGGGGGATGCAGGAGGTCGTCGACGAGAAAGAGACGATCGAGACGGACATCGGCGACAAGGAAGGCGAGGAACCGGTCCACGTCGAACTCGGCGACGTTCGGGTCGTGACCCCGCGAGTGCGGGAGGCGGACGGTTCGGAGGAACTGCTCTATCCCCAGGAAGCCCGGCTGCGAAACATTACGTATTCAGCCCCCGTGTTCATGGAGATGTCGATCGTGAAAGGCGAGGAGGGCGACCAGCGCGTGGTCGACTCCGCCGAAACCAAGGTCGGCCGGATGCCGGTCATGGTCGGCTCGGATAAGTGTAACATCGCGGGCTTTTCCGACGAGGAACTGATCGACATCGGCGAGGACCCCGCCGACCCCGGTGGGTACTTCATCGTCAACGGCTCCGAGCGCGTTCTGATGACCAGCGAGGACCTCGCACCGAACAAGATCCTCGCCGAGTACGACACCAAGTACGGCGACGAGATTCAGGTCGCGAAAACGTTCTCCCAGCGTCGTGGCTACCGCGCGCTCGTCCTCTGTGAACGTGGTCGCGACGGCTTACTCGAGGTCAGCTTCCCCTCCGTCTCGGGTTCGATCGACTTCGTCACCCTCGTGCGTGCGCTCGGTCTCGAGTCCGACGAGGAGATCGTCCACAAGGTCTCGAACGACCCGGAGGTCGTCAAGTACATGCTCGAGAACCTAGAGGAAGCCCAAGTCCAGACCGAAGAGGAGGCGATCGAGGCCCTCGGCAAACGCGTCGCCTCCGGGCAGGGGAAAAACTACCAGCTCAAGCGGGCGAACTACGTGATCGATCGGTACCTTCTGCCACACCTCCACGAGGACGGCGTCGACGAGGAGGACGTCCGGATCAACAAGGCCCACTACCTCTGTCGGATGGCCGAGGCGTGTTTCGAACTCGCACTGGAGCGTCGGGAGTCAGACGACAAGGACCACTACGCCAACAAGCGCCTGAAGGTCTCCGGGGACCTGATGAAAGACCTCTTCCGGACGGCACTGAACAAGCTGGCCCGGGACGTCAAATACCAACTCGAGCGGGCGAACATGCGAAACCGTCAGCTTTCGGTGAACACCGTCGTTCGGTCGGACGTGCTCACCGAGCGCCTCGAGCACCCGATCGCGACGGGCAACTGGGTCGGTGGCCGTTCGGGCGTTTCACAGCTCGTCGACCGGACGGACTTCATGGGCGTTCTCTCTCACCTGCGCCGTCTGCGTTCTCCGCTTTCCCGCTCACAGCCTCACTTCGAGGCACGGGACCTCCACGCGACCCAGTGGGGTCGCATCTGCCCTTCCGAGACCCCGGAGGGGCCAAACTGTGGCCTGGTGAAGAACTTCGCACAGGCGATGGAGCTGTCCCAAAACGTCGAGGATGAACAGGACCTCAAACGAGAACTGGCGTCGATGGGTGTCGAGGGGATCCCCGGCATCGAGGGCGTCGACCGAACCACAGCAGACGACTGATATGAGTAGTCAACAGCGCGAAGCCAAGGTGTACGTGAACGGGTCGCTGGTGGGGACCCACCCGAACCCGCACGAACTGGCCGAACAGATCCGGGAGGCACGACGTATGGGCGACGTAAGCGAGATGGTCAACGTCTCGGTGAAAGACCGCACCCGCGAGGTGATCGTCAACGCCGACGCGGGGCGTGCCCGCCGTCCACTGCTCGTCGTCGAGGACGGCGAACCCCGCATCACTGACGCGGAGACCGAGGCACTCCAGGAGGGGAGCCTCGAGTTCGAGGACCTCGTCTCCCACGGTTACGTCGAGTTCATCGACGCCGAGGAAGAGGAGGATATTCTGGTGGCCGTCGACGAGGACGATTTGACGGAGGAACACACCCACCTCGAGATCGACCCACAGCTCATCTTCGGGATCGGTGCGGGGATGATCCCGTACCCAGAGCACAACGCGAGTCCGCGTATCACGATGGGTGCGGGGATGGTAAAACAGTCGCTTGGCCTGCCGAGTGCGAACTACCGGATCCGCCCGGACACGCGCCAGCACCTGCTGCATTACCCACAGCTGTCGATGGTCAAGACCCAGACGACCGAACAGATCGGCTTCGACGACCGGCCCGCTGCCCAGAACTTCGTCGTCGCCGTGATGAGCTACGAGGGGTTCAACATCGAGGACGCGCTGGTGATGAACAAAGCCAGCGTCGAACGTGCGCTCGCTCGCTCCCATTTCTTCCGGACCTACGAGGGCGAGGAACGCCGCTATCCCGGCGGGCAGGAAGACCGCTTCGAGATCCCGAGCCAGGACGTCCGTGGTGCCCGTGGTGAGGAAGCCTACGCACACTTAGACGAGGACGGACTGGTCAACCCCGAGACGAAAGTCGACGAGAACTCGGTGTTACTCGGGAAGACCTCCCCGCCACGGTTCTTAGAGGAGCCTGACGACATGGGTGGGCTCAGCCCCCAGAAACGCCGTGAAACGTCGGTGACGATGCGTTCGGGGGAGAGCGGCGTCGTCGACACGGTCACGCTGATGGAAGGCGAGGACGGCTCGAAGCTCTCGAAGGTCTCGGTGCGTGACGAACGGATCCCCGAACTTGGGGACAAGTTCGCGTCCCGCCACGGCCAGAAGGGGGTCATCGGCCACCTCGCACCCCAGGAGGACATGCCGTTTACCGAGGACGGGGTCGTACCCGACCTCGTGCTCAACCCACACGCTCTGCCCTCGCGGATGACCGTCGGGCACATCTTGGAGATGCTCGGTGGCAAACTCGGCTCGATGGAGGGACGCCGTGTCGACGGGACGCCGTTTTTGGGCGAAGACCAGAGCGAACTCCGTGATGGTCTCGAGGACGCCGGCTTCAACTCCGCCGGCAAGGAAACGATGTACTCGGGGATCACCGGCGAGAAGATCGAGGCCGAAATCTTCGTCGGGATCATCTTCTACCAGAAACTGTACCACATGGTCTCGAACAAGTTACACGCCCGCTCGCGCGGGCCGGTGCAGGTACTCACCCGCCAGCCCACCGAGGGGCGTGCCCGCGAGGGTGGGCTCCGTATCGGGGAGATGGAACGTGACGTGTTCATCGGTCACGGCGCGGCACTGACGCTGAAAGAGCGACTGCTCGATGAGTCCGACCGCGAGTTCATCAACATCTGTGGGACCTGTGGGATGACCGCGACCGAGAACGTCGAGCAACGACGGGTATACTGTCCGAACTGTGGCGAGGAGACGGACATCCACGAGATCGAGATGAGCTACGCGTTCAAGCTCTTGCTCGACGAGATGAAAGCGCTCGGAATCGCACCGCGACTCGAACTCGAAGACGCCGTATAACCAATGCGAAACACGACACCCAAAGACATCGGATCGATCTCCTTCGGGCTCATGGAGCCCGAGGAGTACCGGGAGATGAGTGCGACGAAAATCATCACCGCGGACACGTACGACGACGACGGCTTCCCCATCGACATGGGGCTTATGGATCCCCGGCTCGGCGTTATCGATCCCGGCCTCGAGTGTAAGACCTGTGGACAACACTCCGGGTCCTGTCCCGGTCACTTCGGGCACATCGAACTCGCCGCGCCGGTGATTCACGTCGGGTTCACGAAGCTGATCCGCCGACTGTTGCGAGGGACCTGTCGGGAGTGTTCGAAGCTCCTGCTTACCGAAGACGAACGCGAGGAGTTTCGAGCCCAGGTCGACGAGGCCCGCAAGCTAGGCCGGGACGTAAACGACGTGACGAAGGCGGCGATCCGGCAGGCCCGCAAGAAAGACCGGTGTCCCCACTGTGGGGAAGTCCAGTACGACATCGACCACGAGAAGCCGACCACCTACTACGAGGTCCAGCAGGTTCTGACGAGTGAGTACTCCCAACGCATCGCCGCAGCGATGCAAGGTGGCGAGGACGGCGAACGGGTGACACCCGACGAACTCGCCACGGAGACGGATATCGACCTCACACGGATAAACGAGATCCTCTCGGGGTCGTTCCGTCCACGGGAGAGCCAGCGTAAGGCCTTAGAGAAGGCCCTCGACGTGGAACTCACCGAGGAGGACACGAACAAGCTGATGCCAAGTGACATCCGCGACTGGTTCGAGGCCATCCCGGACGTGGACATGGAGGTCCTGGGAATCGATCCGGCGAAGTCCCGCCCCGAGTGGATGATCCTCACCGTCCTCCCCGTTCCGCCGGTGACGGCCCGCCCCTCGATTACGCTCGACAACGGCCAGCGAAGCGAGGACGACCTCACCCACAAGCTCGTGGACATCATCCGGATCAACCAGCGCTTCATGGAGAACCGCGAGGCGGGTGCCCCCCAGCTGATCATCGAGGACCTGTGGGAACTACTCCAGTATCACGTCACCACCTTCATGGACAACGAGATCAGCGGGACGCCGCCGGCCCGCCACCGTTCGGGTCGCCCACTCAAGACCCTCAGTCAGCGACTGAAAGGCAAGGAGGGTCGCTTCCGTGGCTCCCTTTCGGGGAAGCGTGTCAACTTCTCGGCCCGTACCGTCATCTCGCCGGACCCGACGCTCAGCCTGAACGAAGTCGGTGTGCCAGACCGGGTCGCAAAGGAGATGACCCAGACGATGAACGTCACCGAGCGCAACCTCGCCGATGCCCGCCGGTACGTCTCGAACGGGCCGGAGGGACACCCCGGGGCGAACTACGTTCGTCGGCCCTACGGCCGCCGACTGAAAGTCACCGAGAAGAACTGCGAGGCCTTAGCCGAGAAAGTCGACCCCGGCTGGGAAGTCAACCGGCACCTCATCGACGGCGACATCGTCATCTTCAACCGCCAGCCGTCGCTCCACCGGATGAGTATTATGGCTCACGAAGTCGTCGTGATGCCGTACAAGACGTTCCGGCTCAACACCGTCGTCTGTCCGCCGTACAACGCCGACTTCGACGGTGACGAGATGAACATGCACGCACTGCAAAACGAGGAGGCACGTGCGGAAGCTCGCGTCCTCATGCGCGTGCAAGAACAGATCCTCTCCCCACGTTTCGGTGAGAACATCATCGGAGCGATCCAGGACCACATAAGCGGGATGTACCTGCTGACCCACGACAACCCCCGCTTCAACGAGACGCAAGCACTCGACTTACTGCGGGCGACCCGGATCGACGAACTACCCGAGCCGAGCGGCATCGACGCCGAGGGCGAGCCGTTCTGGACCGGCCACGACGTCTTCTCGGAACTGCTTCCCGACGACCTCGACCTCGAGTTCACCGGCACCGTCGGCGACGACGTCGTCGTCGAGGACGGCCAACTCGTCTCCGGAACCATCGCCGAAGACGAGGTCGGCGAGTTCGGCGGCGAGATCGTCGACAAGATCACGAAGCTCTATGGCAACACCCGATCGCGGATCTTCATAAACGAGGTCTCGACGCTCGCGATGCGAGCGATCATGCACTTTGGCTTCTCGATCGGTATCGACGACGAGACGATCCCCAACGAAGCCCGAGAACGCATCGACGAGACGATCGCGGACGCGAACGACCGCGTCGAGGAACTCATCGGGGCCTACGAGCGAAGCGAACTCGAGAGCCTGCCCGGCCGGACGATCGACGAGACCCTCGAGATGAAGATCATGCAGACCCTCTCGCGTGCGCGTGACAACGCAGGTAACATCGCAGAAGAGCACTTCGAGGGCACCAACCCGGCGGTCGTGATGGCCGAGTCCGGTGCGCGCGGGTCGATGCTCAACCTGACCCAGATGGCCGGCTGTGTCGGCCAGCAGGCTGTCCGGGGCGAACGGATAAATCGGGGGTACGAGGATCGGACCCTCAGTCACTACGAACCGAACGACCTCTCCGCTGAGGCCCACGGCTTCGTCGAGAACTCCTACACCGCCGGTCTCACCCCACGGGAGTTTTTCTTCCACGCGATGGGTGGCCGCGAGGGCTTGGTCGACACCGCAGTCCGGACCTCCAAATCCGGCTACCTCCAGCGTCGGCTGATCAACGCGCTGTCGGAACTCGAGACCCAGTACGACGGAACGGTCCGGGATACCAGCGACACGATCGTCCAGTTCGAGTTCGGTGAGGACGGCACCTCGCCGGTGAAAGTCTCCTCGAAGGCCGACCACGACATCGACGTCGAGGGGATCGCCGACCGCGTGCTCGAGGCGGAGTTCGACACCGAACGGGAACGCGAGGAGTTCTTCGGTATGAAACCACGTCCGACGAACCTCTCTGAGTACGCCGACAGGCGTCAAAGCGTCGAGGAGACGGAGGTGACCTCCGATGACTAACGTCGAGTACGACGTAAGCGACGACGTGGTCGCCCTCGTCGAGGACACCGACCTCCCCCGACGGCTCAGAGACCGCGTCTACGAGACCATAGCGGACCGGGAGCCCACCCTAGAGCAGGCGGCGGACATCGCGGAGGCAGTCGAGGCGAAGTACCTGGATACGCGGATCGATCCGCTCGATCCCGTCGGGACGGTCTCCGCCCAATCGATCGGCGAACCCGGGACCCAGCTGACGATGAACACGTTCCACTACGCGGGTGTCGCCGAGATCGACGTCACCCAGGGACTGCCCCGGCTGATCGAACTGGTCGACGCCCGGAAGACCCCGGACACGCCGATGATGACGGTTCACCTGGAAGACGAGTACGCCAAAGAACGCGAGAAAGCCCACGAAGTCGTCTGGAACATCGAGGCCACGAAGATCCTCGCGCTCGGTGACGTTTCGACGAACGTCGCGGACATGCGCGTCCAGATCTCGCTCAACGAGGACACCCTACAAGAGCGGATGATCGCGGCCGAAGAGATCGCCGAGATCATAGAAGACGAACTCGGCGTGGAGACGGTCCAGCAGGGGGCGGCGATCGAGTTCGGCCCCGAAGAGCCCTCCTACCGGGATTTGCTCCAGCTGGTCGAGGAACTGCGTGACATCACGTTCAAGGGCATAGAGGAGGTCTCCCGGGTCGTCATCCGCCGGGAAGAACTCGAAGAGGGCGAGGAGTTTGTCCTCTACACCGAGGGGTCGGCGTTCGGCGACGTTCTCGACATCGAGGGTGTCGACGCCTCGAGGACGACCTGCAACAACATCCACGAGATCCACCGTAACCTCGGGATCGAGGCCGCCCGAGAGGCGATCATCGAGGAGACGCACAACACCTTAGCAGAACAGGGTCTCGACGACGTCAACGTCCGACACCTCATGCTCGTCGCGGACATCATGACCAACCGCGGCGAGATCGAGTCGATCGGTCGCCACGGTATCTCCGGGTCGAAAGACTCCGTGCTCGCGCGTGCGGCCTTCGAGGTGACGGTCAACCACCTGCTCAACGCCGCCATCCACGGCGAGGAAGACGCCCTCGAGGGCGTCACCGAGAACGTCATCGTCGGCAAACCGATCAAACTCGGTACCGGTGACGTCAACCTCCGGATGAGATCCAGTACCGGCAGGCAGGCCGACTGAGGATGGCCATCACGCTCGAGGACGAGGCCCGGGGCTATCTCGCCGCCTTCGAGGATCGAACGGGAGTGACCGGACGGGACTGTCTGGTTCTCGAAGAACGGTTGCTCATCGTCGTCCCGGTCGGGGAGATAGCCGACGCGATCGGACCCGGCGGCGAGACAGTCGGGCGGTTCGAGGAAGACGTCGACAGGCCGGTCAGGCTCGTCGAGGACGCCGACGAGCCGGCTGACTTCATCGCAAACGCGCTCGCACCCGCGGCGGTCTACAACGTGACCGTAAGCGAGAACGACGACCTCGTCGCCTACGTCGAGGTCGCAAGCGAGGATCGTGGCGTCGCGATCGGGAAAGGCGGGTGGACGATCGAGGCCGCACGGACGCTCGCGAACCGTCACTTTGGGGTCGACGACGTCCAGTTGATCTGACGGCGGTGTTCGGGGACCTCCTGCCCGCCGAGGCTCGCTGCGTCGATCTGTGGCCGTAACTCAAAGCCGTGAAACGCCCTCAAATACGACTAGCGACCCCGCTCGAGCCTTCTCACGGCGTCTTTTGAAACCGAAACAGGGACGCTTAAGTGCCCTCGTTGGTTAGCCGCTGGTACTATGGCAAACGGCAAATACGCCGCGCGCAAGCTCAAAAAGGACCGCCAGAACCAGCGGTGGTCCGACTCGGACTACGCGCGACGTGCACGGGGCCTTCGCGAGAAGTCAGACCCCCTCGAGGGCGCTCCGCAAGGTCGTGGTATCGTACTGGAGAAAGTGGGTATCGAGGCGAAACAGCCCAACTCGGCGATCCGAAAGTGCGTTCGGGTTCAGCTGATCAAAAACGGGAAACAGGTCACCGCGTTCTGTCCCGGTGACGGTGCCATTTCCTTTATCGACGAACACGACGAGGTTACCATCGCCGGTATCGGTGGTGCGAAAGGTCGTGCGATGGGTGACCTCTCGGGTGTCAACTACAAAGTCGAGAAGGTAAACGGCGTCTCGATGATCGAACTCGTTCGCGGGAACGCCGAGAAACCGGTGCGATAATCATGGCGGCAGAGGACCAACCCGAACCCGACGCCCCGGTCGACGACAGCAACGTCTCCGCACAGCTTTTCGGCAAGTGGAGCGTCACCGAAATCGAGTACGCCGACCCCTCGACCGAACGGTACATCAACGTCACGCCGGTCGCTCACACGATGGGGCGTCACGCCGGCAAGCAGTTCAAGAAGTCGGAGGTCTCGATCGTCGAGCGATTTATCAATCGCCTGATGCAGACCGAAGAGAACACGGGCAAAAAACAGCAGACGCTGAACATCGTCCGTGATGCGTTCGAACTCGTCGCCGAGCGCACCGAGGAAAACCCCGTGCAGGTGCTCGTCAACGCAGTCGAGAACGCGGCACCGCGTGAGGAGACCGTCCGCCTGAAATACGGTGGTATCTCCGTGCCCAAGGCAGTCGACGTCGCACCCCAGCGTCGGGTCGACCAGGCACTGAAGTTCCTCGCCGAAGGCGTCCAGAACGACTCCTTTAAGTCGGCGACGTCCGCCGAGGAGGCAGTCGCCAACCAGCTCGTCCGCGCGGCTGACTACGACGTCGGCGTCTACGCGATCAGTCAGAAAGAGGAAAAAGAGCGCGTTGCGGCTGCCGCCCGCTAAGATCGCTTTCGCGGCTTTTCCGTTTCGACCGACTACTCGCCAGTGTCGTCTGTGTGCCGACAGTCTCAGTCGGCCGCCAGCCCCGAACCGACGTACGAGCGGGTCACCTCGACTAGGGTCCGTCGGTAGGCACTCGAGTCAGGGTCGCGGGCCAGTTCCCGGAACTGTTCGCGGAACCACTCGAAGTCGACCTCTGGGGCGTCCATCGCCGCAACGCGGGCCAGGTCGTACAGGCGGTGGTCGGCCTCGAGGAGGTCGTGACGTTCGCCGAGTGCGAGCGCGAAGGCGGCGTTGACGGCCGTAATTTCGGGGTCGGCGGCGGGCGAAACCCGCTCGAGGCCGGGCCGGGCCGGCGGCCGTGGTCGATCCGCGAGCGACGCGGCGAGACCCGACTCGAGGAAGGCAAGCAGTTTCTCCCCGGGGCCGACCGCGAGGGTGATGTCGTCGGCGTAGATGTCTTTGACGTGGTTTGCGATCTGATAGCAGTGTGTGAGCTTCTTGCGTTCGACGCTCTTGCCCGCGAGTGCCAGATAGAGCACTTCCTCGGTCGACTGGACGTGGGAGGGGTGGCCCTCCTCGTATCTCGCCATGTGGGCGAACTCGTGTAAGGCGAGTTCACGTGCCAGCGCGCTCGAGGCGGCTTGCCTCGAGATGTTCAGCACGTGCCGGTCGTCGTAGTGGCCGGCCCAGGTGCGTTCGTCAGGGTTTTCACGAACCCTGACGTGGACGGGTCGGGAGAGGTCTCGTTCGGTCTCGAAGAGGTCCCTGGCCCCGAGAAAGGGTGCGGAGGGGCCCGAGCCCTGTACGCGAAGATCCATGTGTATTGGTATCAATAGCTGTGACGATATGGCTCTTGTGCCGACTCTCCGAGCGTGTCGGTCCCGGCGGGCCGTCGATGGGTGGTCGGTCGCTGTGTGCCATTACCTCACGCAAAGCGGACGTTCAGCGTTCCAGTGGTGTTTCCGGCCGGTTTCCGACGGCGACGAAACACTACCCTTTTGACCCCGCTACCGGTAACAAGGCGTATATGAGCCGACGTAAGAAGATCGTCCAAGAGTGTGAACGGCTGATGGACGAACCGGAGAACATCCGGAACATCGCCATCGCCGCTCACGTCGACCACGGCAAAACGACCCTTTCTGACAACCTCCTTGCGGGTGCGGGCATGATCTCCGACGATACTGCCGGCGAACAACTCGCGATGGACACGGAAGAAGACGAGCAAGAACGTGGGATCACCATCGACGCGGCGAACGTCTCGATGACCCACGAGTACGACGGCACCAACCACCTCATCAACCTCATCGACACGCCGGGCCACGTCGACTTCGGCGGTGACGTCACCCGTGCGATGCGTGCCGTCGACGGTGCGCTGGTCGTCGTCGACGCGGTCGAGGGCGCGATGCCCCAGACCGAGACCGTCCTCCGGCAGGCCCTCCGTGAGGGCGTCAAACCCGCACTGTTCATCAACAAGGTCGACCGCCTGATCTCCGAACTCCAGGAGGGTCCCGAGGAGATGCAAGAACGCCTGCTCGGCGTCATCCGCGACGTAAACGAGCTCATCCGCGGGATGACCGAGGACATGGACGACGTCGACGACTGGACCGTCAGCGTCGAAGGCGGCACCGTCGGCTTCGGCTCCGCCCTGTACAAGTGGGGCGTCTCGATGCCCTCGATGCAACGAACTGGTATGGACTTCGGCGACATCATGGAACTCGAGCGCGCGGACGAGCGCCAGGAGCTCCACGAGCGCACGCCGCTGTCGGACGTCGTCCTCGACATGGTCTGTGAGCACTTCCCGAACCCGGTCGACGCCCAGCCCCGCCGTATCCCACGGATCTGGCGCGGTGAGGACGACAGCGACCTCGCCGAGTCGATGCGACTCGTCGACGAGGACGGCGACGTCGTCTTCATGGTCACCGACATCGCGATGGACCCCCACGCGGGTGAGGTCGCCTCCGGTCGTGTCTTCTCGGGGAGCCTCGAGAAAGGCCAGGAGCTGTACGTCTCCGGGACCGCGGGCAAAAACCGCGTCCAGTCGGTCGGGATCTACATGGGTGGGGAACGCGAGGAAGTCGACCACGTCCCCGCAGGGAACATCGCGGCCGTCACCGGTCTGCGTGACGCCATCGCCGGGTCGACCGTCTCCGACGTCGAGATGACCCCCTTCGAGTCGATCGAGCACATCTCCGAGCCGGTCATCACCAAGAGCGTGGAAGCCCAGACGATGGACGACCTCCCCAAGCTCATCGAAACGCTGCGCCAGGTCTCGAAAGAGGACCCCACGATCCAGATCACGATCAACGAGGACACCGGCGAACACCTGATCTCCGGGCAGGGTGAACTCCACCTCGAGGTCATCACCCAGCGTATCGAGAAAAACCAGGGTATTCCCGTAAACACCGGTGAGCCGATCGTCGTCTACCGCGAGGCCACCGACCGTCCGAGCGACGAGGTCGAGGGTATCTCGCCGAACCGACACAACCGCTTTTACATCTCCGCCGAACCCCTCTCCGAGGAGATCGTCGAGACGATCCGGATGGGCGAAGCGTCGATGGACATGCCCGAACTCGAGCGCCGTGAAGCGCTCCAGGACGCCGGCATGGACAAAGACGACTCCCAGAACGTCGAACAGATCCACGGCACGAACATCCTCCTCGACCAGACGAAAGGTATCCAGCACCTAAACGAGACGATGGAGCTGTTCATCGAGGGACTCGAAGAGGCACTCGACAACGGCCCACTCGCAAACGAGCCTGTCCAGGGGACGCTCATCCGTCTGCACGACGCCAAACTCCACGAGGACACCATCCACCGTGGCCCCGCACAGGTCATCCCCGCCACGCGTGAGGCCGTCCACAAGTCGCTGATCGACGGCCACATCAAGATGATGGAGCCGATGCAGGACGTCCGTATCGACGTACCCAACGACCACATGGGCGCCGCCTCCGGCGAGGTCCAGGGTCGCCGTGGCCGCGTCGACGACATGTACCAGGAAGGTGACCTCATGGTCGTCGAGGGGATCGCACCCGTCGACGAGATGATCGGCTTCGCAAGCGACATTCGTTCTGCGACCGAGGGCCGTGCCTCCTGGAACACCGAGAACGCCGGCTTCGAGTTCATGTCCGACTCCCTCCAGCGTGAGAAGATCATGGAGATCCGCGAGCGTAAAGGTATGAAACTCGAGCTCCCGCCGAGTATCGACTACATCTGAACTGAGAGCATCGCCAACGGCTCGAGATCGAACCCGACCCCACGATCGGCGGGCCAAGCGTTTTCCGTCCCGTCGTGGTGGCACCACGTATGACAGAGCACTTGCGAGCGGCCAGGAACGAACTCGAGGCTGCCGCCGGTTCGGCCGACGACGACGTCGGAGCGTCACTCGAGGAGGTCGCGAACGCGTTCGCCGAGTTCGAACGTGGCGATCCCACGCCGGATCACGCGGTCGTCGACAGCCACCTCAACGAACTCAGACAGCTCCGCGAGCGAACGGACGGGAGGACGGCCGAACACGTCGGGGAAGCACTCGAGCACGCCGAAAGCTATCGCGAGGACATCCCGCAGGCGTGAGTCACTCCAGACGCTCCAGGACGGCGTCTTTCTCGTAGGAAAGCGAGAGCGACCGCGAGCGACCGCGCCCGTCGATCTCGGCGTATTCGGCGTCGATCAGGCCGAGCTGGTCGAGTTTGTTGACGATCTCCGAGTAGCGGGTGTAGCCGAGGTCGGTCTCCCCGGCGAACGCCTCGTAGATCTCGCCGGCCCGGTCGCCGTCGTGGTCGGCGATGACCTCCATCAGGGTGCGTTCGGCGTCGGCCAGTCCGGCGAGGCTCCGGGAGAGGTCGACGTATTTGGAGGTCTCGTAGGCTTTCTCGACGTCTTCGAGGTCGACGGTCCGGCTCGCACGCATCTCGGCGTTGAGTCCGGCCCGTCGAAGCAGGTCGATCCCGACCCGCAGGTCGCCGCTCTCGGCGGTCAGTTCCGCGACTCGGTCCAGGACCGCCCTCGAGACGACGCCGTCGTGAAAGCCCCGCTTTGTTCGCTCGCCCAGGATATCGACAATCTCGGGGTGGTCGTAAACGGGGAAGTAGACGTCCTCGGGCCTGAAGACGCTCTGGACCCGCGTGTCCAACTCCTCGATCACCTCGAGGGTCGGGTCCGAGGAGATGACGATGACGCCGATGCGCGCCCCGGGATACTCCTCGTGGGCCCGAAGCAGCGAGTACAGCGTATCGGAGGCCTCGTTTTCGTAAAAGAGGTAGTTGACGTCATCCAGGGCGACCACGAGCACGCGGTCGTCCTCGACGAGTTTCTCGGCGATCTGGCCGAACAGTTTCTTAAAGGAGATCCCCGAGGAGGGGGGTTCGTAGTCGAAGGTGCCCTCGAACAGCCGCGAGAACACCGAGTAGCGGGTGGCGTTGACCTGGCAGTTGACCCGGATCGTGCGGACGTCCCGCGTCTGCGCGCCGACCTCGCCGAAGAGCTTCTGGACCGCGGTGGTCTTGCCCGTCCCCGGCGGTCCACGGACCAAGACGTTGAGCGGCCTCGAGCCCCGGACTGCCGGCCTGATCGCGTAGCTCAGCGTCCGGGTCTGGCTCTCGCGGTGTTCGAACGTCTCGGGGACGTGGTCGATCTCGAAGACGTGTTCGTTCTTGAATACGGACTCGTCCCACGACAGCATCCCCTCCTCGGGATCGTCTCCCATTACTTTCACCAGGCTCTCGAGGCTACTTAGTTGTTCGCCGCCTGCGAGGTGTGGACCGTATCACTCGAACTTCTCGAGGAGGTCGGCGTAAAACGTTCCGCCGTGCTCGTCGGCGAGTTTCTCGACGATCAACTCGGGGGTCGACCGCGCTAAGTGATCCTTTACCGGCGAGCGGTTGACCCGTAGTTCGCCGTCGATCAGTCCAACGGCCTCGATGCCGTCGACCGCCACCGGGAAGTCGGCCATCTCGCGGATCTCGCCGGACAGGTGGGAAACGAAGACCGCCGTCGCGCCGTTCCCGTGGAGTGCTTCTAGGATCCCCGCGATGATCTTCGCGCTCGCGCCGGGTTCGGTGATGCTCTCGAGTTCGTCGACCAGGACGAGCGAGCCGTCCCCACCCTCCGCGAGGTCGGCGAACTGGCGGACGGTCGACTCGAACGCCCCCGCGTCGAGGGTGCCCTGGCTTTTCGCGTGGTAGTGCAGGTCCTCGAAGCGCTCGAGGCGGGCCGACTCGGCGGGCACTGGCAACCCCATGTGTGCGAGGACGACCACGCCCGCGACGAGATCGAGCGTCGAGGTCTTCCCGCCGCTGTTTACCCCCGAGAGGATCGTCACGCCACCCACCTCGTAGTCGACCGGGTCGATCTCGGAGAACGGTTCCTCGAGCAACGGCGAGCGCCCACCCTCGATCGAAACGCCGCCGCCCTCCTCGAACTCGGCTATCGTACAGTCGAACTCGCGGGCAAAGCGGGCGATCGCGTACTCAAGATCCAGCTCGAGGGCGTCGGCGACGAGTCGCTTCGCACCCTCCCGTCGGGCCTCGAGATCGGCGGCGAGTTCGCGTTTCAACCGCGTCGCTCGCCGGTCCCGGCTCGCGGTCAGTTCCTCGCGCAGTCGGGAGACGACGCTCTCCTCGCGTTCGACCGGGAACGTCGGTTCGTCGTCGAACGCCCGTCGGGCGATCTCGTCTTCGCCCGCCTCGAGATCTAACGCGTCGATCAGGTGCTCGCGGGCGGCCTCGACGGCGGCGGCGTGTTCGTCGGCCAGTTCCCGCGAGAGCAACGAGTCGACGCCGGCCCCGCGTTCGACGAGCGAGAGTAAGTCCGACCCCTCGATGGTGACGTCCCGCTCGCGGATCGCCTCCCGGAGTCGGTCGTTGGCGACGCTTTCGGCGGTCCCCGCGGCGGCCTCGAGGTCGTCGACCGCCCGGGTCAGTCGATCGAGTTCCTCGTCGCCGGCGACGGTGCCGTCCTCCTCGAGACGCTCGAGACCCGTTTCGAGGGCCGCGAGGTCACAGTCGGCCTCGAGGTCCGCCGCCCGGTGGACGCGGACGGCCGCCCGCAGGCTCTCGCGGTTTCGCGCGAAAAACGAGAGGGCGCGTTCGGGGACGATCTCGGCCGGGGTCTCGAGGGCGTTCGGCCGGACCTGGACGTCGCCCTCGACGTCGACGCCGGCGAAGGATTCGTCGAGTGCGATCACGGTCGCGTAGCCACGGGCGAGTTCCGCCAGGTCGCGGGCGTCCTCGACGATCTCGACTGAAATCTCGGGGACCGCCTCGCGGGCCTCGCTGTAGCGTTCGGCGTCGGTCGTCGCCAGACACCGATCGCGCACCCGGACGTCGTCGGGTTCCTCGAGTGGCGAGACGTCCTCGAGGGCATCCAGAGCCGCCGGCTCCGGCTCCCGTTCGATCGCCTCGCGTGTAAACTCCTCGACCTCCTCGATTCGCGAACGCCGGGGACTGGGGTAGAACGTCTGGAGACGACAGGCGGCGTAGTGGGTCACGGTCCGTTCCTCGAGCAAGGCGAGTAGTTCGTCGTAGATCTCGCGGGCCCGATCGGTCGCGAGAAAGCCCCCCGGGTCGTCGTGTTCCCGTCGGATCGCCCCGCGCGCGATGTGTGCGGCCCGTCCCTGTGTGATACCCGGTGCCTGTGCGAGCGCCGCCACGTCGCCCGTTCGCAAGGCGCTTTCGGGATCGTCGAGGTCTGCGAGAGCACGTGCGGTCTTCTCGCCGACGCCCGGAATCGACTCGAGGTCCATCGACCGGCGTATCAAAGCGAGACGAGAAAAATCCCTCGCCCGTTCTCGGGGCTGTGGCCGGCATTCGTATGCTTGGTGCAGTCGACTCCCGCGAGCGGGCGAACCGTTCCCTCCGGGGCGTTCGCGGAGCCGGGGGCCACAACTGTTTTGACTACCTGTGAACCATGGTAATCAATGCAGACGGAACCATCCTCAGGATCCCAAAGGGGACCAGTTGCTCGCTTCCCGTACGCCCAGCCGGAGTCAGGCGGCGGTGTGACCTGCCGTACCGATGAGAGACGGTAGCTCACCGATCGGCGTCCTCCTCGTCACGGCCGACTCGAGCGCGGGCGCGGAGCTCAGGACGGGACTCGAAAGGTGTGGGATCGATCGTACCCTCTCGGTCGGCTCCGCCCGTGGAGCACTCACACTGCTTCACGAGAACGACTGGATCGACTGTGTGGTCTGTGACCACTCCCTGCCGGACGTCGACGGCATCGCCCTGTTACAGACCGTCCGGTCGTGGGCCCCACGGCTCCCGTTCGTGTTGTTCACCGGGGAGGGGAGCGAATCGGTCGCAAGCGACGCGATCTCCGCGGGCGTGACCGACTACCTGATCGCCGAACCGGACGTCGATCAGGCCGAATCGCTCTCGGCGATGATCACCGACGCCGTCGCCTACTACCGACGCCATGCCGACGTCGTCGATCCCGAAATCCAGATTCGGAGCGTCCTCGACGCGGCCCCGGACGCCCTGTTGATCTCCCAGGGCGGAACCGTCGTGTACGCGAACCCCCGCCTCGAGGAGTTACTCGACGAACCGGGTCTCGCGGACGGCGACCCCGGGGCCCCACCAGCCGCCGGGACGCCACTCGAGGCGGTCCTCTCTTTCGAGGGCGAACTCACGGCGTCGAGCCTGACTGCCGTCGAAGACGGGGGTCCAGTTCTCGAGGCCCACGACGAGGACCTCGGTCTCGAGGACGGATCGTGTCTCCCCGTCGAGGTGACGGTGGCTCGCATCGAGTGGAACGGCGAGCCGGCAGTCTTGATCTTTCTCCGGGACGTCTCCGAGCAACGGGGGAGAGAGGCCGACCTGGCACTCAAAAACCGCGCGATGAACTCGACGCCGGTCGGTGTTTCGATCGCCGAGCCGACCGACGGGACGGACAACCCACTGATCTACGTCAACGACGCGTACACCGAGATGACCGGCTACGACCGCGAGGAAGTGCTGGGACGGGACTGTCGGTTCCTGCAGGGAGAGGAGACCGATCCGGAGTCGGTCGCCGAGATCGCTCGCAGTATCGATGCGGACGAGGCGATCACCACGGAACTGCTCAACTATCGGAAAGACGGGACGCCCTTCTGGAACCGGCTCACCGTGGCCCCGATCGACCCTGCGGAGGGCGAAGACCCGTATTACGTCGGTTTTCAGGAGGACGTCACCGCCGAACACGAGCGTGACCAGGACCTGCGTCGGTTCCGCCGTGCCGTCGAATCGGCCGGACAGGCGATTTTCATCACCGACGTCGACGGCACGATCACCTACGTCAACCCCGCCTTCGAGACGATCACCGGCTACGGTCGTGAGGAGGCGATCGGGCGGACGCCGAAGATCCTCCAGTCGGGCCAACACGACGACGACCACTATGACTGCCTTTGGGAGACCATCCGCTCGGGGAGCGTCTGGGACGGCGAGATCGTCGACAAACGCCGCTCGGGCGAACGCTACTACGCCCACCAGACGGTCGCACCGCTCCTCGGCGAGAACGGCGAGATTGAGGAGTTCGTCGCCGTCCAGAGTGACATCACCGAACGCAAGGAACGCGAACAGCAACTCCACACCCTCGATCGGGTGCTCCGGCACAACCTCCGAACCGAACTCAACGTCATCTGGGGTCACGCGAACGCGATCGCCTCCGAGACCGACGGGGACCACGACGACCACGTGACGGCAATCCTCGAAAGCGTCACCGACCTCCTCGAGGCCGCCGAACGGGGCCGTCAGATCACACGGATCCTCGTGGATCCACCCCGCCGGCGCGCCGTCGACGTCGGCACGATCGTCGAACGCGTCGTCGCCGAACGCAGAGAACAGTACCCCGACGCGACCGTCGAGACAGCCCTCCCCGAGGGGGCGACGGCCCTGGCAGTCGAGCGGATCGGCGAGGCGATTTCGGAACTGGTCACGAACGCGATCGGCCACAACCCGTCGGAGGAACCGACGGTCACCGTTCGCGTACTCGTCGACGGGGAACGCGTGCGTATCGAAGTCGAAGACGACGGGCCTGGCATCCCCGAAGTCGAGCGGCAGGTCCTCGGGGAAGCCACACAGCAGGACGCGCTCTTCCACGGCAGCGGGCTCGGGCTGTGGTCCGTCTACTGGCTCGTCAGACGGTCGGAGGGCCACCTCGAGTTCGACGAGCGCGATCCACACGGGAGCGTGGTGACGATCGTCCTCAAACGCCCCGACGTGCTCGGGGAAACCGGGTGAGTCCGCTCGCTCGAAGGTGTTCGCCGCCGTCACGACGCCAGGGGCAGTTTCACCCTGAACACGCTCCCGTCAGGTCGATCCCCCTGTGACCGACTACCCGAGGGCCCCTCCCCGTCATCGACCCGAACCTCCCCACCGTAGTCCTCGAGGAGCGTCCACACGAGATACAGCCCAAGCCCCGTTCCCGGGCTTTCGAGGCCTTTTTCGCCCTTGCCGAAAATCTCGTCGCGTCGCCCCTCGAGCATCCCGTCGGCCCACACCTCGCAGTCGGGGAGTTCCCCCTCGACCGTGACGACCGACTCCCCGTGGCGTGAGCGCAGGGCCTCGAGTTGCTCCTCGAGGTGATCCGTAAGCGAAACGGGCCCGTGTGTGTCCCCGTCCCGAAGCATCGTCTCGGTCAGGTCTCTAGCGGTCCGGGTCAACGCGATCGCCTCCGTTCGGCTGTAGCCCGTGATCGACTCGAAGGCGGGGTTGACGTATTCGATTGTCCCGGCGTCGTTCGTGATCATCACGGCGTGACCGGCCTGCTCGGTCGCTTCCTTGAACTTTCGCTGTTCTCGCTTTTGCCGTTCGGGTTTTCGCTCGTACCGTCGGCGCTCGATCTCGTAACACTGCAGACCGTACCGCTCGAACGCGCGATCGTCGGTGATCCCCGCCGTCGACGCGTCCTCGATCACGAACGGTTCGTCGGCCTCGACGGTCCATCGACAGTACGAGGTCTCGAGGGGATCGCTCGCCCCCGGCTGGATGAGCTCGTGATCGCCGACCGCGGCCACGACGTTCTGGGACCCCGACTCGATCCGGGTTACGAACCCGATCGGGTAGCCGAGGTTGTCGGTCCCGACCTCGAGGTCCGACCGATAAACGTAGTCGGCGACGGTTTCCGGGAGGTCGTCTTCGCCACCCTCGGCTTCCAGACAGCGGACGATCGGCACCGTCGGAAACTGCTCACCGAGGCTCGCGGCCGACAGCCGGCCGTCGTCGGTATCAGCGGCGAGGATACAGTCTCCGTTCTTCCCGTCGAACGCCTCGAGGTCGCCGTCCCCCGTCGGTGGTTCGATCACGTCTATCGAACGGTTCCGGAAGGTCTCCGTCGTTTTCCGCGGGAGGGTACAGCCGGCTACCAGCACCCGGATCTCGTCAATTGGCTCACGTCAGGAAGTAGTTCCATAAAGTAGTGTTGGCTGCTCGCCGGATGTGTGACGCCTCAGATCGACCGTCGATCGCGTCTCGAGCCCGGAACGTCCGATCAGGTATCGGGATACTCGATGAGTTCGATCCGGACGCCGGAGGGGTCGGTGAAAAAGGCGATCTTCAGGTCCCCGAACTCGCGTGGTTCCATGAAGACGTCGACGCCGTCGGCGGCGAGGGAGGCGGCCGATTCTTCGACGTCGTCGACGACGTATCCGAAGTGTAAGAAGCCGGCCGGGACCGACTCGATCAGTCCGGCGGCCTCGTAGGGGGCTTCCTCGAAGAGGTAAAGCAGTTTGTCGGCGATCGAGAGGGCGACGTACTCGACGGCCGTCGCGTCCTCGCCGGTCCCGTGTCCCCTGTCGACGACCTCGGCGTCGAACTGTCGTCGGTAAAACGTCAGACTCTCCTCGAGGTCCGTGGCCTTGATCGCGACGTGGTAGAACGACTGCATTGGTGTGTGCTCACACAGCAACCGAACCGTGAAATAGCTACGCCCCGCCTTGCACGCACTGGCGGGACCGTTATACCGACGAAGCGACTAGACCGGGTATGGCACTCAAACGACTGTTCGGCTCGAGGGCGACGCGTTCGTTCACCGTCCTCTCGGTCGTCCTCGAGGCAAAGCGGGCGATCGATCGCGGCCACAGAACCCGGGCGATCGCCCTCCTCGTGGTTGCCGTGGTCGCCTGGAAGTGGGCGCTCGTCGGGATGGCTGCCCACGGTGTCGTCAAACTCCTCCGTGCTGGCAGGTGATACTGGCGAGGAAAATCCGTGAGATTTTCGCCCGCCAGTATTGACCTCGGTAGTTCAGTGTCCGGGCGCTCATCACGGGACAGGTGTCCCGCTCTTCACGCCCTCTGTTTGCTGACTGGTCGATGGCCGTCTCCTTCGTTCACATACCTCTGTCCGACGGGAACGGGGGAATTTTACCCCCCGAGGGTGTAGACTGTCAGTATGAATTACCGGGAGGTCGAAACCGAAGCGGAGTACGTCGCCCGCCTCGAGACGGGCGCGGAGTGGCGATCCGAAATAGAGGGGCTCGCGGCGGAAGTCGAGGCCGACGCCGCCTGGTTCACCGCTCTCGGCGCCGTCTCCGACGCCGAAGTCTGGTTCTACGATCAAGACGACTACGAGTACTACCCCGTTACCGTCGACGAACCCCTCGAGGTCGCAAGCTGTGTGGGTAACGTCTCCTGGCTCGAGGGCGAGCGCTTTGCCCACACCCACGTCGTCCTCTCCGGGCCCGACGGCGAGGCCGTCGCGGGCCATCTGAACGAGGCGACGGTCTTCGCCGGCGAGGTCCACATGCGCGTCTTCGGGGGCGAACTCGAGCGCGCTCACGACGAAACCACCGACCTCGACCTCTGGCTCTGAGATGCGCGAGGTCGACGAGGAGTACTTCGGTCGCCTCGAGGACGAACTCGAAACTGCCTTTGACGTCGCCGAGCGGGCGAAAGATGGCAGTTACGATCCCGCCCCGGACGTCGAGATCCCGGTCGCCAAGGACATGGCAGATCGCGTCGAGAACATTTTGGGGATCGACGGCGTCGCCGAACGGGTCCGGGAACTCGAAGGCCAGATGAGCAGGGAAGCGGCCGCCCTCGAGTTGGCGAAAGACTTCGCGGAGGGGCGGGTCGGCGAGTACGGGACGAAAGCGGGGAAAGTCGAGGGGGCGGTCCGGACGGCAGTCGCCCTCCTGACCGAGGGTGTCGTCGCCGCGCCCATCGAGGGGATCGACAGGGTCGAGATCCTCGAAAACGACGACGGCACGGAGTTCGTCAACGTCTACTACGCCGGGCCGATCCGCTCTGCCGGCGGGACTGCACAGGCGCTTTCGGTACTCGTCGCCGACTACACCCGTGCGCTGGTCGGCATCGATCAGTACAGTGCCCGCACGGAGGAGGTCGAACGCTACGCCGAGGAGATCGGCCTCTACGACAAGGAGACGGGCCTCCAGTACACGCCGAAGGATACGGAGACGAAGTTCATCGCGAAACACCTCCCGATCATGCTAGACGGGGAGGCGACGGGCGACGAGGAGGTTTCGGGCTTTCGTGACCTAGAGCGCGTCGACACCAACTCCGCCCGCGGGGGAATGTGTCTGGTCATGGCCGAAGGGATCGCCCTGAAAGCGCCGAAGATCCAGCGCTATACCTCGGAGTTAGAGGAGATCGACTGGCCGTGGCTCCAGGATCTGATCGACGGCACCTACGGCGACGACGCCGGAGACGAGAGCGGAGACGACGAGGACGCCGACGACGGTGAGGACGAATCCGAGGACGGCGAGAGCGGGGCCGAGGAGGGGCCCGCCGGCCCCGTACGCGTCGAGCCTTCGAGGAAGTTCCTCCGGGACCTGATCGCCGGCCGCCCCGTCTTCTCTCACCCCTGTGCCGAGGGTGGGTTCCGACTTCGCTACGGTCGGGCGCGAAATCACGGTTTCGCGACCGCCGGCGTCCACCCCGCGACGATGCACCTGGTCGACGACTTCTTAGCGACGGGCACACAGGCCAAAACCGAACGCCCCGGGAAAGCCGCCGGGATCGTCCCCGTCGACACCATCGAGGGGCCCACCGTCCGGCTCGCAAACGGCGACGTCCGCCGGGTCGACGACCCCGAGGAGGCCCTCGAGATCAGAAACGGCGTCGAGAAGATCATCGACTTAGGCGAGTATCTGGTCAACTACGGCGAGTTCGTCGAGAACAACCACCCGCTTGCCCCCGCCTCCTACGTCCCCGAGTGGTGGAAACAGGATCTTTCGGCCGCGGGCGCGGACGTCCAGGCCCTCGAGGACGACCCCCACGTCGACCTCGAACATCCGACCGTCGAACGGGCCATAGCGTGGGTCGACGAGTACGATGCCCCGCTACACCCCGAGTACACCTATCTCTGGCACGACATCACCGTCGCGGAGTTCTGTACGCTCGCCGACGCGGTCGCAGACGGTTGGATCGAAGACGACGGTGGGACACTCGTCCTCGAGTACACGGAGGACGTCCGGGAGATCCTCGAGACGATCGTGATCGAACACCGCCAGGACGACGGGAGTCGCCTCGAGATCGAGGACTGGCGGCCGTTCGTCGGCTCGGTCGGCTGTGAGCCACGCCGGGCGGTCGCCGACGGTGCGTCTCTCGACCCCGACGGCGAGGGCGAGTCGGAAGGGATCAGCCTCGAGCGTACCTGGGCCGACGACGATCTCTCGGAGCGAGCCCGGACGTGGGCGGACGGCGAGAACGCCCTCGAGGCGGTAAACGAGGTCGCCCCCTTCGACGTCCGCGAACGCGCCCCGACCCGGATCGGCAACCGGATGGGCCGCCCCGAGAAATCGGAGAGCCGCGACCTCAGCCCGGCGGTTCACACCCTGTTCCCGATCGGCGAGGCGGGTGGCGCCCAGCGTGACGTCGCCGCGGCGGGCAAACACGCCGAGACCATGTCGGATACGCCGGGGGTCGTCGAGGTCCAGGTCGGCCGTCTCTACTGTGAATCGTGTGACGTAGAGACCTTCGAGAACCGCTGTCCGGAGTGTGGCGACCGGACGGAACCCGACTACCGGTGTCCCGACTGTGACGCGAAGATCGAACCCGACGAGGCCGGCCGCGTCGAGTGTGACCGCTGTGAGATCGAGGCGACCTGCGTCGAGAGCCGGGAGATCGATATCAACGACCAGTTCCGGGAGGCCTTACAGTCGGTCGGCGAACGCGAGAACGCCTTCGACATTCTGAAAGGCGTCAAGGGGCTGTCCTCGACGAACAAGGTCCCGGAACCGATCGGGAAGGGGATCCTCCGGGCGAAACACGGCGTCTCCTCGTTCAAAGACGGCACCGTCCGCTACGACATGACCGACCTCCCCGTGACGTCGGTCCGTGCGAGCGAACTCGACGTCGACGTCGGCCAGCTCCAGGCCCTTGGCTACGAGGAGGACATCCACGGCGAACCGCTGACCCACGAGGACCAACTGGTCGAGCTCAACGTCCAGGACGTCGTCCTCTCCGATGGCGCGGCCGAACACATGATGAAAACGGCCGACTTCATCGACGACTTACTCGAGAGTTACTACGGCTTAGAGCCGTACTACGAACTCGAGGATCGGGAGGATCTGGTCGGCGAACTCGTCTTCGGGATGGCTCCCCACACGTCTGCGGCGACTGTCGGGAGGGTAGTTGGATTCACGAGCGCGGCGGTCGGGTACGCTCATCCGTACTTCCATGCGGCAAAGCGGCGGAACTGTTTCCATCCCGAGACGAAAGTATGGTTCCGTGATGAAAGCGGAGACTGGCATCACGGCCGAATCGAGACGCTCGTAGAAGACCGCCTCGACGACCCTCGCACGGACGACTTCGGAACACAGATACAGGAACTGGACGGCGACGTCGTCGTCCCTTCTCTCGACGACCAGGGAGAACTCACGCGCAAGCCAGTCGAAGCCGTCTCGAAACATCCAGCACCGGACCATCTCGTCCGTCTCGAGACGCGAAGTGGCCGTGAAATCGAGCTAACGCCGGATCACGATGTCCACGTCTACGAGAACGGTGAACTGACCGAAAAACGAGCCGCCGAACTCACGACTGACGACAACGTTGTCGTTCCAGAGCACCTCGACGTCGTCCAGAGCGACGACACAACGGAGTTCGACCTGTTAGAGGAGTTCATCGATCTCGACGAAATCGACTCGTCCCGGTTGATGATCAAAGGTCTCGAGAAAGATCGCCTCTACGAGCTGTTCGAGGATGTTCTGGCTGACGAGTGGGACGGTCCGTTCTACCCACTGACGAGTACCGCAGACTACTTCGACTTGAGCAAGAAGACGTTCAGTAACTACCTCTATCGGGAAAGCTTCCCCGCAGGTCTCCTCTTAGAGCTGTTCGACTCACGGGGAGAATTCCTTGAGTTCGTTCCACGGGACGTCACACTGGGAATGCGCAGAGATCGGACCGAAATCGATCGGTTCCTCGAGTTGAACGAGCGAGTAGCGACGCTACTCGGCTACTACGCTGCCGAGGGCTTCGCCCGAAAACAGGAGACACCCAAGGGAACGATCCACCAGACGACGATCTGTGGAACCGAGTCGGAAGCCCGGGACTTCTTCGTCGAGACACTCCGTGAGGAGTTCGGAGTCGAACCGTATCGGGAGAACCACGCGAAAGTAACCGTTTCCGGCCGACTGCTCCGATCTTTCTTCGATTCGGTGCTTGAGGCAGGAATCTTCGCGGAGACCAAACGCGTCCCCCAGGTGATCTTCGATGCGCCCGAAGAGATTGTGGCTGCCTATCTCAGTGGCTACTTCAGCGGTGACGGCGGTGTCGATGCTAATGGGCTACTGGTTTCTGCGACTACTGTAAGCCAAGACCTGAAAGAAGACGTGCTCGCGCTGTTGAATCGCGTCGGTATTTGCGGACGGGTGGGTGTAACTGAGCCGGCTCCACTGTGCGAGAAGTTCCCCGACTTTTACGAAGTCGACGACCCCTCTCTCTGTGCACCGTCGTACGTCCTCGACGTTTCCTCAACCGATGCCGTCACATTTGCTCATACGGTCGGTTTTCACCTCTCGAGAAAGGAGACGCGTCTACAAGAACACAGCACATCGATCACACCTCGGAGCCGACGAGTGTTCGACGGTGGCGACGGCGAGTATCTCGTCGAGGACCTTGTGGAAGTCGAGTACGTCAATTCGGACGTCGACTCGGTGTACTGTCTCACCGTCGAAGACACCCATTCGCTCGTCGCCAATAACATGTCACAAAAACAATGTGATGGGGACGAGGATTGCGTGATGTTGCTCATGGACGGTCTACTGAACTTCTCGAGGTCCTACCTCCCCGACAAGCGTGGGGGCAGCGTCGCCGAGGACTCGCGGTTGATCGCCTTCGATCCCGACGGGAACCTCCGATTCCTGACTTTCGAGGAGTTCTGGGACGAACTCGAGGTCCCGGTCGAGGTCGACGGCAAGTTCCGAAAGAAGACTGCAGCC
>LFFM01000568.1_pt1 | contig 26104 bp, 26 predicted proteins | sample 643131 | NCBI WGS metagenome assembly LFFM01 (sample SAMN03777445, study PRJNA286221) | soda lake metagenome | biome: soda lake; feature: Kulunda steppe; material: water; isolation source: sample Tc-Br brine of Tanatar trona crystallizer | place: Russia: Kulunda steppe | collected 2011-07
CGACCCGCCCGCCGACGCCGCCGCCCTCGACGTCCGCCGCGGGGGCGACGCCGAGCCCGCGCTCCGCGAGCGCGACCTCGACCTTCGGGACGTGCTCGCGCTGTCTGCGAGCCCCTCGGCCGACGCGACGGGAGCGGAGCCGACGGAGGGGAAGGGGGGAGCCGACGCGGCGGACGCGGTCCCGGACCGGAACGCCCAGGAGTGGATCGACGGGTTCCCGCGGACGTTCCGCGCGGCCCGGTGGATCGCCGACGACGGGGGCCCGGTCGCGGACCGCGCGGCCCGGGCGTTCCTCAGGCAGCTCGCTCGCGAGCCCGACACGCTCGTCGCGACGGCCCGCGGTCCGGACGTCGCCCGCGAGGCCAGCCGCCGGGCCGCGGCCCTCGTCGACGACGGCGGACGCGTCGACCTCGCGGCCGCCGAGGACCTCGCGGAGGCGTTCGTCGCGGAGGGAATAAACCCCGGAACGACCGCCGACCTGACCTGCGCCGCGCTGTACGTCGCGCTGCGCCGCGGCGTGGAGGTGCGGTCGTGAGCGACGACGCCGAGGAGTCGGCGGCGTGGCCCGTCGAGCTGTGCGGCGTCACCGAGTCGGTGGTGGCGACGCTCGGTCCGAACGGGCTGTGGAACGCCGCGGCGCTCGGCCTGCACGCGCCCGCGAATCCGGGGGACCCCGTCACCGCGCGGACGTACGGGCGGACCCGGACCTGGCGGAACTTCGAGGAGCGCGGCGGCGGGGTCGTCCAGTTCACGTCGGACCCCCGCGAGTTCGTCGACGCCGCGTTGACGGTCCGCGAGTCGCCGGAGCGGATCCTGCCGAACGCGGACGCCTGGGTCGAGGTGACCGTCGAGGCGGTCGGCGCGGAGACCGCCGGCGACACCACGATCCGGACGTGGGAGCTGACGCCGGTCGCCGCCGGGACGATCGCCGAGCGCGTCCCGACGATCAACCGCGGCTTCGGGGCGACGATCGACGCCACCGTGGCCGCCTCCCGGCTCGACGTTCCGGGGTTCGAGACGGACGCCCTGCTCGACCGGCTCGGCTACTTCGCGGACGTCGTCGAGCGCTGCGGCGGTCCGCGCGAGCGCGAGGCGTTCGCGCGGATCGACGACGCGACGGGATGGCGCGACCGCGCCGCGAAGCGGCGAAGGGGAGACGAGGAAGGCGACACGAACGGCGGAACCGGGACGTAGGGGGAGAAGCCGAGAGAGCGCCGAGAGTGCGCCGAGAGAGTGCCGGAGAGGCTCGGTGACCGGGCTACGCCTCCGCGCTCGCCTCGAGCAGCTCGACGGCCGGTAGCGGCTCGCCGGTGAGCGCGCGGATGTACGCGCCGCCGGCGATGGAGACGTGCGAGAAGTCGGCCTCGTCCAGCCCGTACATCCCGATCGCTCGGGAGGTGTCGCCGCCGCCGACGACCGAAAAGCAGTCGGTGTCGGCGATCGCTTCGAGCACGCCGACGGTCCCGACCGAGAAGCGCTCGTCCTCGAAGACGCCGAGCGCCCCCTTCACGAACACCGCGTCGGACTCGCGGATCAGGGGGTCGTACGCCTCGACGGTCCCGGTGCCGACGTCGAGGTACGCGACCGTCTTCTCGTCGATGTCCGCGACCCGGTGTTCGGCGCGGTCGCCGTCGGCGTCCTCGTAGGCGAGGTCGGTCGCGAGGTGGACCTCGTCGGCACGGGCCGCCAAGATCTCCTCGACGACCTCGTGGTTCGCCGCCCACTGCTCGTCGAACAGGTCCATCCCCTCGAGATCACGGCCGACGGGGTGTCCCGCCGCGCGCAAGAAGAGCTCCCCGGCGACGCCGCCGAGCAGGAAGCGATCGACCGTCCCCTCCAACGCGTCCATCACGCCGATCACGTCGGTCGCCTTCGTCCCGCCGACGACCATCGTGACGGGACCGTCGAACTCCTTGCGGGCGATGGCGGTGTTCGCCTCGTACTCCGACTCCATCACGCGGCCGGCGTACGCGGGGAGAACGAGGGGGAAGCCGACCAGCGAGGCGTGCTTCCGGTGGGCGGCGGAGTAGGCGTCGTTGACGTACGCGTCGAACAGCGGCGCGAGCGTTCGCACGAACTCCGTATCGGCCTTCTCCTCGGGCGACGCCTCGGGCAGTTCGTCCCCGCACATCCGGGTGTTCTCCAACAGGAGCACCTCGCCGGCGGCGAGCGCCTCGATGGCCGCGACGGCCTCGTCGCCGTAGGTGTCGGCGACGAAGCCGACGTCGCGTCCGATGTGGTCGGCGAGGATCGCGGCGTGGCCCGACAGCGACGTGAAGTCGTCCCCGCCCGGGCGGCCCTGGTGGGCCAGACACGCGACGCGGTGGCCCGCCTCCGCGAGCTCGCGGACGGTCCGGGCGTGGCGTTCGAAGCGGCGGTTGTCCTGCGGCTCGCCGTCCTCGATCGGCGAGTTGAGGTCGAGTCGTACGAGCACGGTGGCGTCGTCGGGCAGGTCGTCGAGGGTTCTGAAGGTGGACATGGGTGTCGGGTCGGGTCGGCGGTATGTATCTCTGGGGGATCCGCGGTGGGCGGTGGTGGTCGCGGTGGGCGGTGGTGGTCGCGGTGGGCGGTGGTGGTCGCGGTGGGCGGTCGTGGTCGGCGGTCGTCGACCGCGGGGACGCTTACGACTCGTCGGTGACGTACGCCGCCGTGTCGAGCATCCGGTTCGAGAAGCCGTACTCGTTGTCGTACCACGTGAGGACCTTCAGGAGCGTCCCGTCGCCGACGACGTTCGTCGACTGGAGGTCGACGTAGCTGGAGAACGGGAGGCCGACGATGTCGCTGGAGACGACCTCGTCGTCGGTGTAGCCCAGAACGCCCGCGAGCGGCCCCGAGTCGGCGGCGTCACGGAACGCGTCGTTGACGGCCTCGGCGGTGACGGGCTCGTCAAGCGCGACGACGAACTCCGTGATCGAGCCGTTCGGGACGGGGACGCGGATCGCCATTCCGTCGATCTTCCCCTCGAGCTGAGGGAGGATCTCGGTCGCCGCGCCGGCCGCGCCGGTGGACGTCGGGACGATGTTCTCGGCGGCGGCGCGCCCGCGGCGGGTCTTCGCCTTGGGGCCGTCGATGAGCGTCTGTGAGCCGGTGTACGCGTGGACGGTCGTCAGGGTGCCGGCCTCGATGCCGAACTCCTCGTCGAGCACCTGCGCGACGGGCGTGATGGAGTTCGTCGTACAGGAAGCGTTCGAGACGACGTCCTCGCCGTCGTACTCCTCGTGGTTGACGCCGTACACGAGCTGTTTGACGGGCGCTTCCCCCTTCGGGGGCGCGGAGATGACGACCTTCCTCGCGCCGCCCTCGAGGTGACCGCTCGCCTCCTCCTTCGTGCGGAACACGCCGGTGCACTCGAGCACGACGTCGACGTCGAGGTCCCCCCATGGGAGGTCCGCGGGGTCCTGGACGTTGAACAGCGACACCGAGGTGTCGCCGATCGCGAGCGACTCGTCGTCGAGCTCGACGCCGTCGAGCCGACCCATGACGGTGTCGTACTTCGCGAGATACGCCATGTCCTCGAAGTCCATCACGTCGTTGATGCCGACGAGCTCGATGCGTGGGTCCTCGAGGACCGCGCGGAACACGTTCCGCCCGATGCGACCGAAGCCGTTCAGGCCGATGCGCACCACGTCGTCGTCCGCCACGTCGTCCGCGGCGCCGAGATACGATTTACTCATATACGAATAAGTGGGGCGCAGCTACTTAAATTCGACCGAGTCGCGCTCGGGCGGGGATGGGGGGCGGTCTCGACGCTCGTCGCGCATCCGTGTTTCAGTCGCGCTGGCGTCGGATAACGGCGAATACGTGCGTGGACAGAAGGCTTATCGGGACCACGGTCTTCACGTGGGGTATGGACAGAGACGACCGTGACGATCCGTTCGGGGACTTCTTCGAGGAGATCGAACGGGTGATGAACGAGATGGCCGGCGCGAGCGCCGGCGTCGAGGACGCCGGCTTCGGATCGGAGACGCACGTGGACGCGTACACGACCGACGAGCGCGTCCGACTCGTCGCGGACCTCCCCGCCGTCTCGAAGGAGCAGCTCTCCCTCCAGTGTGACGGGGAGTCGATCACCATCTCCGCGGCGTCCGACCGGCGGGAGTACGACGAGACCGTCGACCTCCCCGCCCCGGTCGACGAGCACTCCGGCAGCGCGACGTTCAACAACGGCGTGCTCGAGGTCGAGTTCGACCGCGACGACGACTCCGCCTCCATCGACGTCGTCTAAGGGCCGTCGAGACGCTCGTCCGACGCCTCTCCCCGGGCCCTATTCCTGCGTCGAAACGCGCTCGATCAGCCCCGCGAGCCGGTCGTAGAAACCCGGCTCGTACTTCGTCGCCGCGTCCACCGTCGGGCGGGCGTTCGTCTCGTTGACGAGGAGCCGACCGTCGGTCGCGAGCAGGTCCACCCCGAGGTAGTCGATCCCGAGCGCCGCGGCGGTCCGCTCCGCGAGTTCGCGCGCGTCGTCGTCGAGGTCGACCCCGCGTGCGTCCGCGCCGCGGTGGACGTTGTGCTTCCAGCGCCCCGCGGCGAGGGCGCCTGCGGGCAGCTCGCGCTGGACCGCGCCCGCGTACGTCCCGTCGACGACCATCGCGCGGTAGTCGCGCGCGTCCGGGAGGAACTCCTGGATCAGGTACGACTTGTCCCCCGTCGCGCGGTAGTCGTGGGCGAGGTTCAGGTAGTCGACGATCCCGAACAGCGAGTCGAGGTCGGCCGCCTTCGCCACCCCGATCCCCCGCGTCGCGGAGTTGGGCTTGACGACGACGGGAAACGAGAAATCGGCGACCGCGTCGGCGACGACGTCGTCGGCGACCGGGTTCGAGACCATCGTCGTCCGGGGAACGGGGAGGCCCGCTCGGTCGAGCGCGGCGATCACGCCCGCCTTGTTCCGCGAGGTCACCACGGCGTCGCGACCGTTCACCCACGGGATCGACAGCCGCGCGTCGATCGCGCCGCCCTCCATGAGCCGCGAGGGGTAGACGAAGCCGACGTCGAACCGGTCGTCCGTGCCGTCCGCGCCGTGTGCGACCGCACCGTCCGTGCCAACCGTGCCTGTACCGTCCGCGCCGCCCGCGCCGTCCGCACCGCCCGTGCCTGCCACGTCGCCGGAGACGCTGATCGCCCGCTCTTTCGCGCGGAGGTGTTCGACCGCGATCCCGCGCTCGGCGAGCGGCGCACGGATCCGGTCGAGGGTCTCCGCGTCGGTCGTCACGGCGAGTCGGAGCATGCCCGTCGTTCCGTTCGGCGACGACTTAAACCCGTCACGGACGGCCGAGCTCCGGGGGCGGAGGCCCCGGAAGCGTGGTTCCACGGTTCGTCGTTCGAAACCTTCTTCAGTCCCGTGGGCACAGAATCCATCGAGGTTTTGGCCAGCCTAAATCGGAACCCTTATTGCTTTTAGGTCGGCCTAAAACAACCATGGGAGACGATCCGACCAGCCGATCCGCGCCGCTCACGAGCCGCCGTCGGTTTCTCGGGCTCGCGGGGGCGACCGGGAGCGTCGCCGTCGCCGGGTGTACCGGGATCCTCGGTGGCGGGGACGACGGCGATCCGTTCGACGACTACGGTCCGCAGGGCGCGGCGCTCGAGTCCTCGGCGGTCTCGTGGGACGACCTCGGGGACCTCGAAGGGGAACTGACGGTGTACTCCGGGCGCACCCGCGACCAGATCGACCCGCTGTTCGAGGCGATCGAGGACGCGTACGACGACTTCACGATCAACCGCGACTACGACGACAACTCCGCACAGCTCAACAAGATCAACGAGGAGGGCGAAGGGAGCCCCGCCGACGTGTTCTACACGCAGTCGTCCGGGGCGCTCGCGTCGCTCAAGCGGGACGGGCTCGTCCGAACCCTTCCCGAGGACGTCATCGGGGCGGTCGACGACAACTACAGCGACCCCGACGGGACGTGGACCGGCGCGTCCGTGCGCGTCCGTGCGGTTCTGTACAACACCGACCGTTGGCAGGAGGACCTCCCGGACGACGTCTTCGCGTACGCCGAGGAGGAACGGTTCCGGGACGTCATCTCGACCCGGCCGAACTCCGGGACGTTCCGGTCGTTCATCGTCGCGATGATCGAACTGGAGGGCGAGGACGCGGCCCGTGAGTGGATCCGCGCGATGGTCGAGGACCAGAACGCCACGCTGTACTCCGGCGGCTCCCAACAGGCCGAGGAGGTGAACGCGGGCAACCAGGCGGTCGGGCTCGGCAACCAGTACTACGCCGGCCGCATCGTGGAGAACGACCCGGACGCCTCCATCGACGTCGCGTTCACCGACAACGACGCGGGCTGTCTGTTCAACGTCTCCGGGGTCGGGATCCTCGAGGCGGCCGACCGGCCGAACCTCGCCGCGGAGTTCACCCGCCACGTCCTCGCCGCCCAGGGCCAGGAGTTCTTCGTCGAGGTCAACGGCGAGTACCCGGTGCTCGACGGCGTCGACTACGTCGGCGACCTCCCGACGCTCGACGAGATCAATCCGCCGGCGTTCGACCTCAACGCCCTCGCCGACGTCGAGCGGGCGGTCGACCTGCTCCGTGACGAAGGGATGACGGTCTGACGCGCCGAACGCCCCGTCCGTCCCGTCCCGGACCGTATCCGCCCCTCACCGCGTCGACCCCCTATCAGAAGCCGTAAATCCCGCGGGGAAGAACCATCGTAGCGACACTCGTGTTCGAGACCGTTCGGCGTGACGACGACGGAGGGCGATCCGCCCTCGGGCTGCTGCTCTTGAGCGGCGTCATCGCGACGCTCGTCACCTCGCCGCTGCTCTGGCTGTTCCTCCGGGCCGGGCAGGTCGATCCCGCACGCGCGGCCTCGCTCGTCTTCTCGGCACGCACCGCCGAGATCCTCGCCAACAGCGTCGGGCTGATGGTCGGCGTGACCGTCCTCTCGGTCGCCATCGGCGTTCCCCTCGCGGTGCTCACGACGGGGACCGACCTCCCGTACGGCCGCTTCTGGACGGTCGTCGCCGCGCTGCCGCTCGTGATCCCGAGCTACATCGGGGCGTTCGCGTTCGTCAGGACGTTCGGGAGCGGCGGCGAGGTGAGCGAGGCCGTCGGCCTCCCCCTTCCGGCGGTCGACGGCTTCCCCGGCGCGGTCCTCGTCATCACGCTGTACACGTACCCGTACGTCTACCTGTCGACGCGGGCGGCCCTGCTCTCGCTCGACATGGAGATCGTCGAGGCCGCCCGGAGCCTCAACGTCCCGCCGATCGAGGCGTACCGGCGAGTGGTGCTCCCGCAGATCCGCCCCGCGGTCGCCGCGGGTGCGCTGCTCGTCGCGCTGTACGCCGTCTCCGACTTCGGGACGCCCGCGTTCATGCGCGTGAGCGTGTTCACCTACGAGATCTACGTCGAGTACGGCGCGTTCAACGTCCAGTACGCCGCGCTCCTCTCGATGCAGCTGCTCGCAGTCACCGCCGTCATCCTCCTGATCGAGGCGCGGATCGGCGGCGACAGCGACTCGGTCGGCGGAGGCCGGACCGCCCGGATCCGCCTCGGGCGCTGGAAGTGGGTCGCGATGACCGCGATCGGGGGGATCGGCGTCATCACGCTGGTCTTGCCCGTCGCCATCTTCGGCGTCTGGGCGCTCCGCGGCCCGGAGGGGAGCGTCCCGTCGCTCGCCTTCCAGCCCGGCATCGCGTTGAACTCCGTCTACCTCGCGACGATGGCGGCGGCGGTCGCCTGCCTGTTGGCGATCCCCGTCGCGTACCACTCGGCGCGGTACGACTCGCCGCTCTCCCGGCTGTTCGAACGCGCCACGTACGTCGGCTTCGCCGTCCCCGGCGTGGTCATCGGGCTCGCGCTGGTCTTTTTCGGCGCGAACTACGCGCCGTGGATCTACCGCACCGTCCCGCTGTTGGTGTTCGCGTACGTCGTCCGCTTCCTCCCGCAGGTCGTCGGCACGACTCGCTCGGCGGTGTTGCAGGTCGACGACCGGCTCGTCGAGGCCGCCCGTACGCTGAACGCCGGCCCGGTCGAGACGTTCCGGAAGGTGACGCTGCCGCTCATCCTGCCGGGCGTCGTCGCCGGCGGCGTCCTCGTCTTCCTCACCACGATGAAGGAGCTGCCGGCGACGCTCATGCTCCAGCCGATCGGGGTCGACACGCTCGTGACGATCATCTGGGCCGCCCACGAGACGCTCTACTACCAGTACGCGGCGGTGCCGGCGCTCATCCTCGTGGTGATATCCGGCGTCTCGATGGTCGTGCTCCTCAGACAGGAGTCGGGGCTCGGGTGACGCGGCGTGCCGGCCGTGTCGGCGCGTTCCCGTCGCTCACGCCGGGGAGGACGTCATGGCCTGCGGACCCGCAGGGCCCCGTCGTTCGCGACGGTGACGAAGAGGCGGCTCCGTACCTCCCGCCCGTGGACCGCGTCGCCGGCGCGGTCGCCGATCGTCTTCATGAGGCTCGGGGCGGTCTGGCTCACCTTCACGCCCGCCTCGTCGCAGGCGTCGTACACCTGTTGGGGGGCGTCGTAGAGGTCCGTCCCGGAGGCGATCTCGACGCGGACCGGTGCCGACAGCGCCTCCGCGAACGCGATCGTCTCCTTCGCGCGCTCGACGTTGTCGCGCGCGCTCGACTCGACGCTGGAGACGTTCGCGCGTGAGGTGCCGAGCCGGTCGGCGATGTCGGCCTGTCGGAGTCCCTGTTCGCGGAGGGCGAGCACCTCCGCCTGCCTGCGCGTGAGGACGCTCGCGTCGGCGTCGAACCCCGCCCGATCCAACAGCGCCGCGGCGTCGACGTCGGCATCAACCCCCTCGCTCCCGGAGGCTCCGCCGTCGGTGACGTGCCCGTCGTGTGCGACCATACGACCAGAAGGGGACGTGACGTGAAAAGCGACCGGGGCGGTGCGTGACAAGCGACCGGGGCGGTGCGTGACAAGCGACCGGGGCGACGGATCCGCCGTCGCCGCTCGTCGGCGGCGGAACACGTACGCACACGCCGCCCCCGAACGGTCGATGCGATCGACCCGGTCGGGCGGCTGAAGAACCGTCCCGGTGAGTGGACTGTCCGAACGGGGGAGCCCCCCGTTACCTCACTTGCCCCAGAAGTTCTCGCGGCTGCCCAGTCGCTCGCGGTCCGGCCGGGTCGGCCGGCGGCGCTCGTCGTCGGACTCGCCGTCCTCGCCCTCTTCGCCGTCCTCACCCTCTTCGTCCTCGGGGAGCCGCTCGACGATCCGCTTTGCGGTCGCGTGGTTCGACTTCACCCGGTGGATCGCGACGCGGGCGCGAGCCGGCGGGAGCAGCCCGTCGACGAGAACGATGAAGCCGTCCTCGGTCCGCCCGACGCCCGCCCCGCTCTCGTGCATGTCGTCGACCTCGACCACGACCTCCTCGCCGGGCTGGACCGGCTGCTGTTTGAGCTCGTAGATCGGCATGTCGTAGTGGTTACACCACTCGGCACCGCCTTTGTTCCCGTAGTGTTGACACCCCATCCCCTGGATCCGTTCGTCGAAACTGGGGCATTCGTCGGCGAGTGGACAGTCCGCCATGGCCGTCGATAACGGGGGGTCGCTCTAAACGTTTCCGACTGTGACGCCGAAAAACGGGGGCATCGAGCGGATCAGAGGAATTCCCGGACCTCGGAGTACCACATGTCGTGGTGGTCGACCGCGCCCACGCCGTCGGCGACGTCGACGGCCAGTGCGTGCCAGCACCGCGCCGTCGGGTCCTCGGGATCGAGGTTGTACGTCGCGTCCGCACAGTCACACCGTCCGTCCTCGACGACGTACTCGTCCTCGTGACCGACGACGACGGTGAAGTCCCGGTAGCGCTTGACCCGCTCCTCGGCGACCGCCTCGATGGCGCGGGACCCGCGGTCGCCGTGTTCGTCGACGATGGCGGCGGCGATCGGGCCGGTCAGCTCGCCGGTCGCGGAGAGCGCCGCCTCCCAGTCGTCGACCGGTTCCATGCGAGGCCGTTCACGGGCGGCCGCCTAAACGGCGTCGGTCACGTCGACCGATCGGCGACGGCAGTCAGTAGTCCTCCGGGTCGGGCTCGTACCGGTCGCCGTACTCCCGGACGGGGTCGACCGGTCGCCCGTCGTCGGTCTCGGGAGCCACGTAGTCGATGAGCGCCTCGACGTCCGGCTCGCGGACGTGGACGTCGACGAAGACGTCTCCGAGCTCGTCGGGGTTCCCCACCGCGAAGTTGACCACGCCCTCGAAGGCGGCCTGCTTTTTCAGCGAGAACGAGAAGCCGTCCGCCGTGGACCGCCGCCTGAACACGCGCCGGGCGGTGTCGAGGATCTCCTGTTCGTGGAGCACGTCGGAGAACGCGTCGAGCGTGTGCGTCTCGGCGACGAGCCGGCCGTCCTCGTGGACCGGATCGGTCTCCGGGAACACGTTGCGGATCGCGTCGGCGACGCGGTCGGTCACCTCGGTGTCGTTCACCGGGGCCTCGATCCGGACGTCGATGCTGTAGATCACGGGCGATCACCTCCGATCTCCTCGACGTCCTCGACGCCGAGCACCTCGCGGATCCGGGTCCGGAACGCCTCGAGGGTGCCCGTGTTGTCGACCTCGACGTCCGCGCACTCGAGCGTCTCACCGAGTCCGAGCGCGATCTCGCGTTCGTCCCGCTCGCGGAGCGCCTCGAGGCTCGCGTCCGAGGCGTCGCGGCCGCGGTCGTCGAGCCGCTCGGCACGGAGCTCGAACGGGGCGTGGACCGCGACGAGGGTGAAGTCGTCGCCGAACGCCTCCCGGAAGCGCTCCAGTTCGACCGTCGAGCGGAGCCCGTCGACGAGCACCGCGTCGCCGTCGCCGTCCGCGGCCGCCTCGCGGATCAGCGGGAGCGTCCGGGCCGCGATGGCGTCGTCGCCCTCCTCCTCGCGCAGCGTGCCCGCCATCCGTCCGTGGTGCTCCGCCGGATCCAACCCGCGCCGGCGACACTCCTCGCGGACGACGTCGCCCATGACGACGACGGGGACGCCCGCCGCCGCGGCCACGTTCGCCGCCTCCCCCTTGCCGCTGCCGGGAAGCCCGACGGTTCCGTACACGTTCATTACCCGCCCTACCGGTGTGGCGGACTTAGGTCTGCTGTTGGACGGCGCGCCCCGAATCACGACCGTTTTTAAGCGGCGACGCTGACTGTCGACGCGAGGGCGCGTAGCTCAGCCAGGATAGAGCGTCGGACTTCTAATCCGATGGTCGTGGGTTCGAATCCCATCGCGCTCGTCGTCTCCGAGCGATACGAGGAGCGACGACGCCGGGATTCGAGCTACGCGAGACGAGTGGTCGAGTCTCGCCATCGAGTTCGAATCCCATCGCGCTCGTGTCGAACGGCAGCGACTTTTCAGCCTCGATGTCGGGGTGCCGTATCGCGACTCCCGTCCGAATGGAACGCGGAGCCAACCGGGCGAAGGCTTATTCGATGAATCCTGGTATGGAGTGTCATGAACTGTAGCGCTGGATACGAGACGGAGACGCTGTCTGCAAACATCAGCGCTCGGTTCGTACCCAACGTGAACGGGTTGCGGATGCACGTCCTGGAAGCGGGGGTCGGTCCGGATAGACCGTGCGTGGTGCTCTTGCACGGGTTTCCGGAGATGGCGTACAGCTGGCGGAAGGTTATGGTCCCGTTAGCGGAGGCCGGCTATCACGTCGTTGCGCCGGATCAACGTGGGTTCGGCCGTACGACCGGCTGGGACGGCTCCTATGGCGGGGACCTCGCCTCGTTCCGGATGACGAATCGCGTCCGAGACGTCCTCGGTCTCGTCAACGCTTTGGGACGAACCGCCGTCACCGCGGTGATCGGACACGACTCGGGGGCTTCCGTCGCCGCTTGGTGTTCGCTTCTCCGGCCCGACGTGTTCCGGGCGGCGGTCCTCATGAGCGCGCCGTTCGGCGGTGCGCCCGAGCCGTCCTCCGGGGACGAAACGGCCATCCAAGCGATGAACGAGGAGCTCGGTCGGCTCCCACGGCCTCGGAAGCATTATAAGTGGTATTACTCGACGCGATCCGCGAACCACGACATGACGAACTGCCCTCAGGGCGTTCACGACTTCCTGAGAGCCTACTATCACTACAAAAGCGCCGACTGGAGCGGAAACGATCCACGGCCGTTAGGGAGCTGGACTGCCGACCGACTCGCGAGCCTGCCGACGTACTACATCATGGATCGGCACAAGGGGATGGCCGAAACGGTGGCTCCGTACATGCCCTCCGAGAAGCAGATCCGCTCGTGTCGGTGGCTTCCCGACGAGGAACTGCGCGTGTACAGCTCCGAATACGAACGGACCGGCTTTCAGGGGGGACTGCAGTGGTATCGGTGTGGAACCGACCCGCGGTCCCAACGCGAACTTCAGGTGTTTGCTGACCGAACCCTCGACGTCCCGTCGGCGTTTATATCCGGCCGAAGCGATTGGGGCGTCTATCAACGTCCGGGCACCTTCGAACGAATGCAGGAAACGGTCTGTACCGACATGCGTCGGTGCACCCTCATCGAGGGCGCGGGTCATTGGGTGCAACAGGAAGCCCCGGAACGGGTCACCGACCTCCTCCGGGAGTTCTTGAACGACGTCCAAGCGGCCGGGAAGCGTTGAACGCACTCATCACCTCCGTCACGGCGTGAGCCGGTCGACGACGCCACTCGAGGAGAGAGGCGACGGTCTCACGGGATCCGAGCGTGCACCTGTTGACGTCCTCCCCGCCCTGAGAGGCGAGGTTTTAGCCCTGTATCGTCCATAACGAGCGGTCGTCCTACGGACCCCCGTCTCGGAACTCGACCTCGATCCGCTATCCGCCCAGCCACGGCGACGCGTCGGACCGACAGACGAAAGTCCGACGGGCGACGAGAGCGGACATGAGCGACGAGCGCGACGACGTGATCGCCCCGAGCGACCTGGGCGGTGAGGGGCCGCCGGTCGAAGAGAAGCCGTACAAGATCGTCTTCGAGGCGAACAAGTGCTTCGGCGCGGGCCGCTGTGCCGAGGTCGCCGACAACTGGGAGATGGACATCGAGACGGGGCTCGCGGCGGTGCGGTCGTACTACATCGGCGAGGACGAGCTGGCCGAGAACGTCCGCGCCGCCGAGGTCTGCCCGGCGAAGAAGGACCAGGGGATCATCCACGTCGTCGACCGCCGAACCGACGAGGAGATCGCGCCGAACCCGCACGGCGACGGGACGCTCTCGGTCGACTGGTAGCGGTCCACCGATCACCCTTATAAAGCGTCCTCGGCGGCGTAGCTGCCGGACCGTGGCGGTCGCCGACGCGACCGACCGGGCCGGCCACGCCGGCCGACGCGGAGCCATCCGAAAGGCGTTTGACCGTCCCCCGAAAACCGGGAGGTGCGCGGGGGTGGCTGAGCCTGGCCAAAAGCGGCGGACTTAAGATCCGCTCCTGTAGAGGTTCGAGGGTTCGAATCCCTTCCCCCGCATGCTGCCGCGAGCATTCTCGCGAGCGGCGGTTCTCGGCTTAAAAGGGATTCGAATCAGGGAACGGAGCGTTGCGAAGTGACCGTGGTTCGAATCCCTTCCCCCGCATGCTGCCGCGAGCATTCTCGCGAGCGGCAGATCTCGGTTTAAAAGGGATTCGAATCAGGGAACGGAGCGTTGCGGAGTGACCGTGGTTCGAATCCCTTCCCCCGCATGCTGCCGCGAGCATCCTCGCGAGCGGCAGATCTCGGCTTAAAAGGGATTCGGACCCGGAAAGTCGCAGCCCGGACCCGTCCGTCGAAGACGCAACGGAAGCCCGTGAACGGCTTTTCAAGGTTCGAATCCCTTCCCCAGCATACTGTCGCGAACGTCCTCGCGAGCGACGAACACCGATAAGGGGACGACGGGTCGTCGATCGTCGCCATCGCCGTCGCGGTCCACGGAGCCGCCGCTTGGATGGGTTCGTGAGCGTTCGGCAACCGAAACGAGAAAGAACCGGAACACGGACGATACCGCCCGCGAACGGGCGTGGGGCCCGGTTACGCGTCGAGGACGTCGTCGTAGTCGCCGGCGTCGACGCGGTCGTCGAACGTCCGGGCGTCCTCGCCCTCGATGGTGACGCCGAGGGAGGCGCAGGTGCCGCCGACCTCCTTGGCGGCGTTCTTCGTGTCGTACGCGAGCAGGTCCGTGGACTTCTGCTCGGCGACCTTCTTCACTTGCTCGACGGACATGTCGGCGACGAAGTCCTTCTGGGGTTCGCCCGAGCCGGTCTCGAAGCCGACCTCGTCCTTGATGAGCTCCGCCGTCGGCGGGACGCCGACCTCGATGCTGAAGGAGCCGTCGTCGTCGTACTCGACGGTAACCGGGACCTCCATCCCGTCGAAGGCCGCGGTCTCCTCGTTGATCTGGTTGACGACGTCCTGTACGTCTACCGGGGTCGGGCCGAGCTCCGGCCCGAGCGGCGGGCCAGGGTTGGCCTGCCCGCCGGGGACGAGCACTTCGATGGTTCCAGCCATACCCGTATTGACCCGGCGGCGACTTTTAACGGTTGTTCTTTCACGCGGGGGGCGGGAGCGGTTCACACGCCGCCGAACCGGGGCCGTGGCGGCGGTCACGGCCCGGGCCGTTCTCGTTTCCGATTCGCGTCCGGTTCTGGGTCGCCCCTGAGTCCCGTTCGGCTGCGACCCGTCGCCCGCCTCACACCTCGGTCGCGATCCGTCCCGGGAGGAAGGTCCCCGTCTCGCGGCGGATCCCGAACAGCAACACGACCCCGGCGAGCAGCGGCACCGCCGCACACGCCACGTAGATCGGCGTGAACCCGACCAGATCTATCAGCGGTAACGAGAGCATCGGGCCGAGCCCGCCGCCCACGTCGCCGAGCACGTTGTTCGTCCCCGACGCCCGGCCCATCCGCTCGTCGGGGGTCAGGTCCGCCAACAGCGCCATCATCGGGCCGCTCGTCCCGCCCTGTCCCGCCCCGATGAACAGGCAGGCGAGCGCGAGGTCGAGCGTCGACCCGGCCCGGGCCAAAAGCAGGAACCCCGCGAAGGAGACGACGAGGAACGCGAGGAGGATCGGCGTCCGAGACTCCCGCGTGTCCGAGATCCGGCCGCCGACGAGCATGAACACCGACGCGGAGATCACCGTGCCGGCCATGAATATCCCGGAGGTGCCCTGCGGATCGAGCCCGAGCAGCGAGACGTCGTTCTCGCCGAGGAACAACACCAGCGTGGCGAACAGCGCGCCGATGTACGCGAACAGCAGCCCGAAGTTGACGAGCCCGACGGTGACCGCGGGGATCGAGGTGTCGATCTCCCACGGCTTGACCGACGCCTTCTCGCCGGCGCTGGTCACGTGGGTCTCGGGGACGAGCCGGTACGCGACGACGCTCGCGAGGAGCGCGAACGCGGCGGCGGCGGCGAACGCGGCGACGTTGCCGGCGAGCGAGGAGACGACGCCGCCGAGCACGAGCCCCGCCGGGAACCCCATCGTGATCCCGCCGCGGACCACGCCCATGTTCGTCCCGCGCGAGCCGCTGTCGGAGACGTCGGCCGCGATCGTGTACGCGGTCGCGAACACCGCCGCCGACCCGAGCCCCCACAACACCCGCGCGAGCAGGAACCACGTCTCCGGCGCGACGGCGGCCGCGATCGGCGTGAACCACTGGTCGGTGCCGACGACGAGGGAGCCGACCGCGACCGTCGGGAGCCCCTCGGCGACCCACCGTAGCGACTCCGCAGGCGGCATGACCAGTGCGACCACGTACCCGAGGGTGGCGATCCCCTCGATGAGTAGCCCGTAGACGAAGGGTTTACGCGTCCCGTACCGGTCCACCAGTGCGCCCGCAGGCGCGTTGGCGACGAGCCGCACCCAGCGGTTCGCCGAGAGGATCACGCCGACCATGAACGCCGAGATGCCGAGGACGGCCCCGAGGTTCGGGAGGATGGGGAAGACGACGCCGCCGCCGAACCCGACGAAGAAGGTGCTCGCGATCACCGCGAGCAGCACCGTCGGCGGCCGTTCGATCCCGAACGTCGGAAGTCGTCCCACGGCCGCTCACCTCCGCCCGTTCGCGCTCATCCCGAGTCCTCGTCGTCGGCCGTTACGCTCGCGGTCGATCCGTCGGTCGCGTCCGCGGCCGGTCCATCCGTCATCCCCTCGCTCGTCGCATCCTCGCCCATCACATCCTCGTCCGTCGCATCCTCGTCCGTCGCATCCTCGTCCGTCGCATCCTCGTCCACCGCACGCCCCTCTCCGGGTTCCTCCCCTGTTCGAGCGGGGAGGCTCTCGACGGTCTCGGCGATGGACGGCAGCTCGACCCCCTCGGCGAGGAGCGGTTCGAGGACTCGGCTCATCGTCGCCTCCGCGACCGTCCGGGTGTACGCCGGTCCCTCAGACTCGTCGCCGGCCATGGTGATCTGTCGCGTGCGCGCCCCGTCGAGGGTCGCGACGAGCAGCGCGGCCGTCTCCTCGACGTCGACGTCGCGGAAGACGCCCGAATCGATCCCCTCGACGAGCACCTCCGACACGGTCCCCCGGAGGAGGCGGTCGCTCCGGGCCAACTGCTCGCGGATCCGGTCGTTGAACGGCCCCTGCGAGCGGAGCTCCAACAGCGCGATGTGGAACGACTCGCGCTCGCTCTCGTCGCGCTCGAAGACGAACCAGCAGACGAACTCGACCAGCCGTTCGGTCGGGGGGCGGTCGGCGCGCTCGGCGACGCGCCCCTCGAAGTCGCTGATCACGTGATCGAGGAAGGCGACGAGGAGGTCCTCCTTCGTGTCGTAGTGGTAGTGCAGCAGGGACTTGCTCTTCGAGCACTCGTCGGCGATGTCCTGCATCGTGAGCCCGGCGTAGCCGTGTGCACACAGGGCACGATAGACCCCGTCCATGATCTCCTCGGCCGTGCTCGGCTCGTCGGTCATTGACTGACTGGTCAGTCAGCAGGGGCTAAATCCCTATCGATGGACCGTCAGGATCGCCGGAACCTGACCCGCCGGGGACGGTGACGTCGCGGCCGGAGGCAGCCCGGAGGCGGTCCGGTGCGGCCCGGGGCGGTGGACGACGCGCCGCCACGTTCCCTCGACGGAGCACCGTCGCGCCCCGTCATCGTCATTCCGGCCGGAATCGCCAGCGGTCGCGGTCGTACCCCCACCACGGGGACGACTCCTCGCCGAACTCCACGTCGTCTCGGTAGCCGAGCACGTCGTCGGGGAAGTGGAGGAAGTTGAACGGCTGCTCCTCGCTGAGGACCCCGAACGCCTCGGCGAGCAGGCCCTGGCGGCGGTCCAGGTCGGTCGCTCGCGACGCCTCCGCGAGCAGTTCGGTGACCCCACGCGGGTCCGGGTAGCCGCCGAGGACGGCGTTGAACTCGGGGTCCCAGAACTGTCTCGTCGCCTCCGGCGACCGGGGGTACGTGTTCGTCCGGATCCCGGCGATCATGTCGAATTCGCGTGCGTCGGCGACGTTCGGCACCTGGAGGAACTCGCTCAGGAGGACGTCGAACGGGACCCCTTCGAGGTCGACGTCGACACCGAGGTGGGTCCCGTACTCCTCGGCCAGGAAGCGGGCGGTCACCTCCACGTCGTCGACGCCGGTCGAGTAGACGTACGTGAGCGACAGCTGCTCGCCGGTCGCCTCCTCGACGAGGACGTCGCCGTCGTACGCGTAGCCGTCCGGGAGGGCGTCGGCCAGTTCCGCCCGGGCCCGGTCGGGATCGAAGCCGATCCGGTCCACCTCGCTGTCGTCGTAGAACGACGACCACTCGGGCTGGTAGGTCGCCGCCGGCCGTGCCGCCCCGTGGAGGACGTCGTCGACGATCGACCCGACGTCGGTCGCACGGGTGAACGCCCGGCGCACGGCGGGGTCGTCCCACCCGTCCCACGCCCCGTTGCCGCGGTGCTGATAGATTATCGACGAGACGTACGCCGACGGGACGTCGACGACTTGGACCCCGTCCATGGCGGCGAACTCGTCCCGCCGGCGGGCGGGGACGTGGGTCGTCGTGACCTCGCCGGTCTGGAGCGCCGACAGGCGGGTCGACTCCTCGCGGATCACCCGGAACTCGAACGCGTCGAAGTACGGGAGGTCCGCGGCCCCCTCGTGGCTCCGGCGGTAGTAGTCGCCGTTCCGGACCGTGAGCATGCGCGCTTCCGGTTCGATGGTGTCGACCGTGTACGCCCCGAGGTTCCCCGCGTACGAGAGCGACTGCACCGCGTCGTCCTCGTCGAGGCCGTCCCCGTCCCGGTCCTCGACGTACGGCTCGAGGAGCCCCTTCGGCATGAACGCCTGAAACGCCCAGAGGACAGGTTCGAGGACGAACCCCGGGTTCGGCTCGGGGAACCGGACCGCGAAGGTGAACTCCCCGGTCGCCTCGACTTCGACGTCGACCGACTCGGTCTCGCCAGCCGGCGTCGTCCGCCAGTCGCCGACGTTCGACGCGGCCGCCCAGTTGTCTTCCCCGAGGATCACCTCGTTGATCGAGTAGACGACGTCCTCGGCCGTGAAGCGTCCGTACGGGTCGCTCCAGGCGGCGTGTTCCGTGAGCGTGAACGCGTACTCGGTGAAGTCGTCGTTCACCTCGTAGTCGCGGACGAGCCGGGCCGAGAGGTTGTCGTCGTCGTCGAGCTCGTACAGGGGATCTTTCACCCGGGCGACGCGGTCGGCCGAGGTCTGATCGACGATCCGGAAGACGTTGTAACTCGACACGTCCGTCGACTGCGTCTCGACCCACGTCCCGCGGCCCTCGCCCTCGCCGCCGTGGTCGTCACCGTCCCCCTCGTTGCCGTCACCGTCCTCTCCGGTACAGCCGGCGATCGCGGTGGCTCCCCCCGTCGCGACGGCCGTGAGGACCGCTCGGCGGGACGGTCCCCGACCATCGGTTCGCTGTGACACACTTCGACGTTGGCGATCCGCGTAATAAACCTTTCCGGGATCTTACGTGTGGGGGTTCGGACGACCCCGACGTCGGCGGGGGTGTGCGCCTTCTCGATCGGAGCGGTGGCGGAGATCGGACGCAAGAGGCGGCGTGTCGACGATCGGTCGGAAACGGTCGCTCCCACCACGAGCCCGGTGCTGTTCGTCAAAAAATGATTCTCAGACTACACGTCCCACTACACATCCCACGACATATGAGGGAACGTGCCCACGCACTCGAGCGGGGCGCCGGACGCGGAGCGGGTCGAGATGCGACATCGACGTCGCCCGCGCCGAACGACCGACGCTATCGCTCTGATGGGTGAGCGTTCGAAAAAGCCGATACACCTGGAAACGTCAGTACTGTCGGTTACAGACGGGTGACGTTGGTCGCGCGCGGGCCCTTGTCGGCCTGCTCGATGTCGAACTCGACCTCCTGCCCCTCCTCGAGGTCCGGGCCGCCGACGTCTTCCATGTGGAAGAACACGTCCTCGTCCGCGTCGTCAGTCGTAATGAAACCGTAGCCGCCAGTGTCGTTGAAGAAGTCAACTTCGCCTTTCGCCATTGCATCCGTATCAGCGAGTTACCCACTTAAGAGACTTCCGTGAGAGCCATCGATTGGGGATTGTTAGCATCAATCTCACATCGGACCTGGACCGGCGCGTCGCTCCTCAGACTAGCGCGTCGCTCCTCAGACTAGCGCATCGCTCCCCAGACTAGCGCATCGCTCCCCAGACTAGCGCATCGCTCCCCAGACTAGCGCATCGCTCCCCAGACTAGCGCATCGCTCCTCCCAGCCGAGACACGTCGTACCCGCGGGCGGCCAGACGAGGTATCCCGATGGATCGCTCCGCCGGATCGGCCCGGATCGCCCGGTCGAACGGTCCCGGCGTCCGCCGCGTTAGAAACTACTATACGACCCCGGGACCGAGCCACCTACGTATGAGTCAGTCGTACAATCGGGGCCTCATCGAGGACTTCGGCCGGTGGCGGGAGTTCTCGGCGGGGATGTGGGCGTGGATCTTCCACAAGTTTACCGGCTGGGTACTTGTGGGCTACCTCTTCACCCATATCGCCGTGTTGAGCACCGCGATTCCGGCGGCGGGTGCCGAGGAGGCCGTGTTGCAGGCCGGCGACGACGTCTACACCCAGACGATCGTCACGCTCGAGGAGCTGCTGTTGGTTCGCATCCTCGAGGTCGGGCTGCTCGCGGTGGCGGTGTTCCACATGCTGAACGGGACCCGCCTCCTCCTCGTCGACCTCGGTATCGGGCTTGAATCACAGGACAAGAGCTTCTACGCGTCGTTGGTCCTGACGGGAGCGATCACCGTCGCGTCCGTCCCGACGTTCATCGCGGGGGCGTTCTGAGATGGCGGAACGCTACTCTTCGTTCTCGTCGGGCGGCAACATGTGGCTGCTCCAGCGACTCACGGCGGCGTTCCTGATAGTCGTCCTGGCGTTCCACTTCTTCCTGCTCCACTTCGTCCACCACGCGGACGAGGTGTCGTTCCTGATGAGCGCCGGCCGGATGGAGACGCTGAGCTACTACTCGCTGATGGTGTTGTTCCTGCTGACGGCGACGTTCCACGGAGTCAACGGCGTGTACAACGCCCTGATAAACCAGGGGCTCACGGGGACGAAACGCACCGTCGTCAAGTGGACCCTGATCGTCGCGAGCGTCGTGTTGATCGTCCAAGGGATCCGTACCGCGAACGCCTGGGCCGGCATCGGGCTCTTCTGACCATGAGCACGCAAGTACCCAAACAGACCGACGAATCGAGCGAGAACGCGACGGACGCGGAGACGACGGTTCCCTCGAAAGGCGACGCCCGCCGCGAGGAGAAGCGCCGCCGAGCCGCGGAACGCCGCGAAGAACGACAGGCCGAGGAGGCCGAGCGCGCCGCGGCCGCCGAGGACACGGTCGAGCTGAAGGTGTTCCGATACGACCCCGAAGTCGAGGGGAAACAGGAGCCGCGGTTCGACACCTTCCACGTCCCGTTCGAGAAGGGGATGACCGTTCTCGACGCGCTGATGTACTCCCGGGACACGTACGACTCCTCGCTCACGTTCCGGCACTCGTGCCGGCAGGCGATCTGCGGGTCGGACGCGATGTTCGTCAACGGGACCCAACACCTCGCGTGTAAGACCCAGATCTCCGAGCTGTCGGAGCCGATCCGGGTGGAGCCGCTTCCGCACGCCGAGGTGACGAAGGACCTCGTCGTCGACATGGAGCACTTCTACGACCAGATGCACGCGGTCGAGCCGTACTTCCAGACCAACGAGCTGCCCGACGGTGAGCTCGACGAGCAGCGCCAGACGCGGGAGAACCGCGAGAAAGTGAAGATGTCCACGCGGTGTATCTGGTGTGCCGCGTGTATGTCCTCGTGTAACATCGCCGCCGGGGACAACGAGTACCTCGGTCCCGCCGCGATCAACAAGGCGTACCGGTTCGCGATGGACGAGCGCGAGGGCGAGGAGATCAAACAGAAACGCCTGGAGATCATCGAGCAGGAACACGGCGTCTGGCGGTGTCAGACCCAGTTCTCCTGTACGGTGGTGTGTCCGAAGGACATCCCCCTCACCGAGCACATCCAGGAGCTGAAGCGCGAGGCGGTCAAGAGCAACCTGAAGTTCTGGTAGTCCCGGAGACACACTCAAGGACATCCAGACCCAACCACACACTATACAGCAATCATGTACGAACACGACGTAATCGTAGTCGGCGCGGGCGGGGCCGGCCTCCGCGCGGCGATCGCGGCACAGGAGGCCGGAGCCGACGTAGCGATGGTCACGAAGCTCCATCCGGTCCGCTCGCACACGGGCGCGGCGGAGGGCGGGATCAACGCCGCGCTCCGCGACGGCGACTCGTGGGAGGACCACGCGTACGACACGATGAAGGGGTCCGACTACCTCGGGGACGCCCCCGCGGTGGAGGCCCTCTGTAAGGAGAGCCCCGAGGAGGTCATCACGCTCGAACACTGGGGAATGCCGTTCTCCCGCGAGGAGGACGGTCGCGTCTCCCAGCGCCCGTTCGGCGGCCTCTCGTTCCCGCGAACGACGTACGCGGGCGCAGAAACCGGCCACCAGATGCTCCACACGATGTACGAGCAGGTGGTCAAACGGGGGATCCAGGTGTACGACGAGTGGCACGTGATGGACCTCGCGGTCAGCGACGAGGAGGACCCCTCCGAACGGACCTGCCACGGCGTCGTCGCCTACGACATCCAGAGCGGCGAGATCAGCGGCTTCCGTGCCACGGGAGGCGTCATCCTCGCGACCGGCGGCATGGGCCAGGTGTTCGACCACACCACCAACGCGGTCGCGAACACCGGCGACGGCGTCGCGATGGCGTACCGTGCGGGCGTCCCGATGGAGGACATGGAGTTCATCCAGTTCCACCCGACGACGCTCCCCTCGACCGGCGTGCTCATCTCCGAGGGCGTCCGCGGTGAGGGCGGGATCCTCTACAACGCGGAGGGGGAACGCTTCATGTTCGAGCACGGCTACGCCAACAACGACGGCGAGCTCGCCTCCCGCGACGTCGTCTCCCGTGCCGAGTTGACCGAAGTCAACGAGGGACGGGGGATCGAAGACGAGTACGTCCACCTCGACATGCGGCACTTGGGCGAGGAGCGCATCATCGACCGCCTGGAGAACATCCTGCACCTCGCGGAGGACTTCGAGGGCGCTGACGGGCTCACGGAGCCGATGCCGGTCAAACCCGGACAGCACTACGCGATGGGCGGCATCGAGACCGACGAGCACGGCGCGACGTGCATCGACGGGCTGTACGCGGCCGGTGAGTGCGCCTGTGCGTCCGTTCACGGCGCGAACCGGCTCGGCGGCAACGCCCTCCCGGAGCTCATCGTCTTCGGGAAGCGCGCCGGCTACCACGCCGCCGGCAAGGACCTCGGCGAGGCGGAGATCCCGACCGGGAAGACCGGCGACTACGAGGTCGCCGACTACGAGTTCGAGATCGAACTCGGCGAGGTCGCCGGGAGCGACCCGGCGGCCGCCGACGGCGGCGCGGTGGCGACCGACGGCGACGCGGTGTTGTCGGCGACCGTCGAGCGACAGCGGGAGTTCGTCGAGACGCTCATGGCCCGCGAGGGGCGGAACCACGCGGAGATCCGCTCGCGGGTCCAGCGCACGATGACGGACAACGTCAACGTGTTCCGCGCGGAGCCCGGCCTGAAGGAAGCGCTGGTCGACCTCCGTGAGGCGCGCGAGGCGTACCAGGACGTCGCCGTCTCGGACCCCTCCCGGACGTTCAACACGGACCTCATCCACACGATGGAGACGCGGAACGTCCTCGACATCGCGGAGGCGCTCGCGATGGGCGCGCTCGCGCGCAACGAGTTCCGCGGGGCCCACTGGCGACAGGAGAACCAGATCCGCGACGACGAGAACTGGTTGAAACACACGCTCGTCTCGTGGAACGACGGCGAGCCGGAACTCTGGTACAAGCCCACGATCCTCGAGGGCGAGAACAAGACGTACGAGCCGAAGGTCCGGTCGTACTGACTGCATCGTTCGGGATCGATCACGGTTTTCTATCCGTCGACGGTCGAAGTCCAGCCGGGAACCGGCGCGATCGACGTACGCGTTCGAGGCGTCAGTGGGAGTATTTCCCGTAAAAGCGACGCGAGATACGCGGAGACGACCGATCAGTATCTTTCGACGATCGTTGAATAGGGGGTTTATTATCGTCGAACCGTTCTTGCCGAACGAGATGTTGAAAACAGAGACGGCACCCGCGGCGGCGACGCCGGCAATGCCGCCGGAACTGCGGTCTCCCCGCGCGAAGCTCGTGTACCTGTACCTGACGACGAACGACGGCGCGACCGTCGCCGAGATGGGCGACTCGCTCGGGATGAAGAAGATCTCGCTGTACAGCATCCTGAAAACGCTGCGCAAACAGGACCTGATCGCCCGCCACGACGGGACGTACACGCTCGCGTGAGCCGCCGGTCGAGGAGCGTACCTGCCCGGCTCGCGTTGGCCACCGCCCGGCCCCGCGTCCGAAGGCGAGACGTTTAGGGCGTCGTGGCCCCATACGGGACCGTGGACGCCCACCAACACGAGTTCGAGAACCCGTTCGCGATGGACGCCGACTGTGAGAACTGCCCCGAGCTGTGCGGCCCCCGCGAACGGGTCGTCCACGGCTACGGCGACGTCGGCGCGGAGTTCCTCGTGGTCGGCACGTCGCCCACGGCTGCCGCCGAACGACACGGTATCCCCTTCACCGGTCCGGGCGGCGGCGAGCGCATCCAGGCGGTGTTCGGCGAGCTCGGGTTCGTCCGATCGCCGCCCGACGCCGCGGAGCCGGACGTCCAGAACGTGTTTTTCACCAACCTGACGCGCTGTCGACACCCCGATCGCGAGCCGACGGACCGGGAGATCGAGACCTGTGAACCCTTCTTGAACGCGGAGATACGGATGATAAACCCGCAGATACTCGTCCCCGTCGGCGAGCGACCGCTCCGGGCGCTGGCCGTCGAGTACACGACCCGGCGGCCGGAGTCGTTCGACGTCGAGGCGGAGCACGCGACGACGATCCGCGGGCGCGGGTTCGAGATCGTGCCGATGGTCGCGCCCGACGACCTGACCGACGAGCGGGCGGCCGCCTTCGTCGACCACATGCACGAAAACGTGTTGAGCCGCGACTATCGACAGACGAAGGGGCGGCAGAGCCGGTAGCGGCCGCGGCGTTCCGAGTTCTACCGCTGCCGCTCCCGTTCGGCCCTGAACTTCACCAGCGTCAGGTCACGTCCCAGGGGGCAGTGGTCGTGCGGCGGGTCGCCCAACACCTGGTCGATGACGCGCTCGTCCCCGAAGTCGGCACCGTCCGGCACGCAGTACTGGTGGCTCGGGCAGTCCGTGTGCGGGCAGGGACCGGCGAGCGAGGCTTTGCTGCCGGCGTACGCCCGTTTGGAGGGGACGTTCGCGGGCACGGGGGCGGGCTCGACCTCGACGGCGCGGACGCCGGCGTCGTGGACGGCACAGTCGAGCGTCTGTGCGTTCTCTCGGATCCCGGTGATCCGGTAGCGGGTCCCTTCCGAGAGGTTGAGACACTGTCCCCGATAGGGACAGCCCGCACAGTCGGGCGACTCGCCGTCGTAGACGAACTCCCGCCCGACGTCCGCGAGCCGACTGCCGATGAGCGTGACCGTGGTCATGCCGCAGTCGAGGACCCCCGAAGCCGTAAGCCTCCCGCCTTCGATCGTGGTCGCGGCCACGGAACGCAGGTCTGCCCGCGCGGCCACGGAACGCAGATCTGCCCGCGCGACCACGGAAAGCCGACAGGGATCACGGAGCGGCCGGACGGAGGGGAAGACACATCCCCGTCCCCGATAACCCCGGAACAATGATCGCGGAGTTGGCCGTCGAGCTGCAACGGGAGGCCGAACGAGCGAACGAACGGCGGCTCCTCGTGCTGGCGGGCGACCGGTCCCGCGGGATCGACGCGGCGTACGACGCCGTCGCGGCGATCGGCGTCGACGACGACGCGGTGTCGATCGTCTCCGAGCGGGAGGGGTTCCGGTTCGAGGAGCACCGCCCGCAGGCGGCGGGCGACCTGCTCGGCCGGACGCGGGCGGTCGTCGTTCTCGACTGCCACGACCGGTTCGTGCCGAACGCGCTCGGGGCGGCCGCCGGCGCGGTCGACGGGGGCGGGCTCCTCGTCCTCCTGACCCCCGACCTCGACCGCTGGTCACGCCTCCGCGACGGCTTCGACGAGTCGCTTGCGGTCCCGCCGTACGGCCTCGACGACGTGACGGGACGGTTCCGCGAACGGCTCGTCGGGACGCTCCGGCGACATCCGGGGGTCGCGATCGTCGATCTCGGGGGCCGGGACGCGGAGCCGACGATCGAGCGCGACGGGCTCACCGATCCGCCGGCGGCGACGCCTCGGTCGACGCCGGTCGTGCCCGCGAACGCCGCCTTCCCCGACGCGGCGTACGCGGCGTGTCTGACCGCCGATCAGGCTCGCGCCCTGCGCGCGTTCGAGTCCCTCTCGACGCCCGGGTCCGCGGTGGTCGTCGAGTCCGACCGCGGCCGCGGGAAGTCCAGCGCCGCGGGGCTGGCCGCGGGGGCGCTCGCGCTCGCCGGCGTGGACGTTCTCGTCACGGCCCCTGCGTTCCGCAACGCCGCGGAGGTGTTCGCGCGCGCCCGGGAGCTCGTCTCCCGGGGCGAGGGAGGCACGTTCGACGACGAGGATCCCGAAGCCGACGACCGGACGACGCAGGCCTCCGACGACCCCACGATTCTGTCGACGCCGGCGGGGGGGCGGGTGCGGTTCCTCCCGCCGGCGGCGACGC
>LFFM01000571.1_pt1 | contig 26060 bp, 20 predicted proteins | sample 643131 | NCBI WGS metagenome assembly LFFM01 (sample SAMN03777445, study PRJNA286221) | soda lake metagenome | biome: soda lake; feature: Kulunda steppe; material: water; isolation source: sample Tc-Br brine of Tanatar trona crystallizer | place: Russia: Kulunda steppe | collected 2011-07
CGCGCTGGAGGAGGCCGGCAACGTCTACTCGCGGATCATGAACCCGACGAACGCCGCCTTGGAGGAGCGGATCGCCTCGCTGGAGGGCGGGATCGCCGCCATCGCCACCTCCTCGGGCATGGCGTCGCTCGATCTGGCGACGTTCATGCTCGCGTCCGCCGGCGACAACGTCGTCTCCTCCTCGGCGCTGTACGGCGGCACCTACACCTACCTCACCCACTCCGTCGAGCGCCGCGGCGTCTCCACCCGGTTCGTCGACCCGCTCGATTACGAGGGGTACGCGGCGGCGATCGACGAGGACACCGCCTACGTCCACCTCGAGACGATCGGCAACCCGGCGCTCATCACGCCCGACATCGGGCGAATCGCCGAGATCGCTCACGATCACGGCGTCCCGCTGTTCGTCGACAACACGTTCGCCACGCCCTACCTGTGCCGGCCGCTCGAACACGGCGCGGACCTCGTCTGGGAGTCGACGACCAAGTGGCTCACCGGCAACGGGACGACGATCGGCGGCGTCCTCGTCGACGGCGGCTCCTTCCCGTGGGGTGAGTACCCCGAGAAGTTCCCGGAGATCGCCCAGGACAACCCCGCCTATCACGGGATCAACTACGTCGAGGCGTTCGGCGACGCCGCGTTCACCTTCGCGGCGGTCACCCGCGGGCTCCGCGACCTGGGGAACCAGCAGGCCCCCTTCGACGCGTGGAATACGCTCCAGCAGACGGAGTCGCTCCCGCTGCGGATGGAGCGACACTGTGAGAACGCGATGATCGTCGCCGAGTACCTCGAGGAGCACGCTGACGTCGCGTGGGTGAACTATCCCGGCCTCGAGAGCCACGAGACCCACGAGGAGGCGACCGAGTACCTCGAGGGCGGCTACGGCGGCATGATCACCTTCGGACTGGAGGCCGGCTTCGAGGCCGCGAAGGCGACCGTCGAGAACACGGAACTCGCCTCGCTGCTCGCGAACGTCGGCGACGCGAAGACGCTCGTCATCCACCCCGCCTCCACGACCCACCAGCAGCTCACCGAGGCCGAACAGGAGGCCGCGGGCGTAACCGGCGACATGATCCGCCTTTCGGTCGGGATCGAGGACCCCGCCGACATCGTCGCGGATCTCGAGGCGGCGATCGAGACAGCGACGGGCGCGTAGGCGGCCGGAGTCGAGCGCTCCCGAATCGTCCACGCTCGGACGAACGCTCCGAACAGTCCACCCTCGGACGACTATTTAAATACCATGTCGGCGCGCCCGCGAGCGACTGGGAAGGCGCTCGCGGAGCGCGCGGTCGTCCGCCGAGGCTAGGGAGGGACGAGGCGACGGATCCAGTCGGTTCAGTGAACCTCTTTTTGACATCCTCCCCGCCCTGAACAGTAGTTGCCGAATCAGCTCGTCTCGGCCACCGATCCGGTGTGAACAACGATCTTCACTTATATGCGAAATAAAGAGATATATAAATAAAACGCGCCGGATTTGGCGATTAGGATCCGCAATATGCGGCGCGTTGAGAGGTTTGGCAACTACTGTGAAGGGCGGGGTTTTAGCCTTGAATCTTCCATAAGTGACCGGTCGGCGATCCTCGGGTCGGTCGCGACGCGTGACGTCGATCATCCCCGCTCCCCCACCGCCCTGCACCGCAGCCTCACGCCTCCCCAGCCTCGGAAGGGTCCCGGCGCCGGAAACCGCTCGGGCGCCGGGGCCCTTCCTCCCTCGCGCGTTCGCCTCGCGCCTTATAAAGGCACTCGGCGGCGCGCGCCGACCGCAGCGAAGCCGCTCACAGGTCGTCCCGGTCGAACTTCAGGAGTCCGACGAGCGGCGGCGCGAGCGTCCAGAAGACGAGCATGGCGATCGCGGAGATCTGTTGATTCTGCGTCTCGCCCGTGAGCAGCTGTTCGGAGAGGAAGGCGTTCGCGAGCACCTGGATCCCGGTGTTCGGGTTGGCGACCTCGAGGAAGGTCTGTACCTGTATCATCGAGGCCGGAAGCGGATCGATGACGGACTCGAACGCGCCGAGCAGCTGTCCCGTCAGCGTTCCCCACAGCAGGACGAACACGAAGTAGATCCCGATCCCGCCGATCAACGCGCGGCGCTGCGTCGAGGCGGCCGCCGAACAGCCGACCGCGATGGCGACGAAGACGCAGCCGAGGACCGCCGCGAAGACGGTGTAGCCGAGGAAGGCCCCGACGTTGAACGAGACGGGGATGGCGACGAGCACGATCGCGGGGAAGAGGAAGCCGATGAAGACCGCGAGCGAGAGCGCGGTGGCTCGCCCCACGACCTTCCCGAAGACGACGTCGGCCCGCGAGTGTGGCAACGAGAGCAGCAGCTTCAGCGACCCCGACTCCCGCTCCCCGCTCACCGCGTTGTAGCCGATCACGACCCCGACGAGCGGGACCAGCGTCGTGACGAGGATCGGGCCGACGAAGACGCTCAACAGCAGCTCGGTCGCGAACGCGTCACCCTCGCCGGTTGGCCGCACCGCGTAGGCCATCACCGAGACGAGCCCGGAGAAGAGCGCGACGAGCAGGAACATCGCCTTCGACCGAACCGTGTCCTGAAAGTCCTTCTTCGCGACCGCCTGGAGGCTCATCGCTCCACCTCCTCGGCCGCCGTCCCGACGTCGGCGTCGTCCGTTTCGAGGCCGTCAGCGGCGGCCTCCTCGCCGTCGTCACTTGGGGAGTCGCCCTCGGTGTACGCCAAGAACAGATCCTCCAGCGACGCCTCCTTCGTGTGGAAGTCCTCGACCTCGACGCCGGCGTCCTCCAGCGCGGCGATAGCTCGCGTCTTCGCATCGCTCACGCAGTTCACGACGACGCGGTCGCCGTCGCGATCGACCCGCGAGACGCCCGAGAGCGCCCGGACGGCGTCGAGCGCGTCGTCGTCCATCTCGACCGTCTCGATCTCCAGCGTCTCCTCGCCGCCCACGGCGTCACGCAGCCCCTCGATGGAGTCCTCGGCGACCAGCTCGCCCTCGCGCATGATGCCAACGCGGTCACAGACCGCCTCGACCTGTCCGAGCACGTGTGAGGAGAAGAAGACGGTCGCGCCGCGGTCGGCCTCCGTCCGGACGATCTCGCGCATCTCCTTCGCGCCGGCCGGGTCGAGCCCGGAGGAGGGCTCATCGAGGATGAGCAGCTCCGGATCGCCGACGAGCGCCATCGCCAACGCGAGGCGTTGTTGCATCCCCTTCGAGTAGCCGCCGGCCTTGCGGTCGCCGTCCTCGGCGTCGAGCCCGACGCGCTCCAACAACGCGTCCGGGTCGGCGTCGACGTCCTTCGACTCGATGGCGAACTCGACGTGCTTCCGCCCGGTCAGCCGGTCGTAGACGGCGAATCCCTCGGGCAACACGCCGGTCCGCTGCCGGATCTCGACGCTGTCGGCGGTCGCGTCGCGGTCGAGCACGGTCACGGCCCCCGTCGTCGGTCGGACGAGGTCGAGCACCATGTTGATCGTCGTCGACTTCCCCGCGCCGTTGGGACCGAGGAAGCCGTAGACCTCGCCCTCCTCGACGGTCAGGTCGAGGTCGTCGACGGCGGTGACGTCGGCAAACTCCTTCGTCACGCCGCGCAGCTCGATGGCGGTCATGCCCGCCGATTCTTTCGGCGGATCATAAAGGGTTACGTCTTCGCTATCACGGCTGATGGTCCCGGCGACGAGGTCCCGTCCGATCACGCCGCCGGCGGCCACTCGATTCCGTGCTCGGCGAGCAGGTCGGCGAACGCCGTCTCGTCGATCACGGGGACGTCGTTCGCCTCGGCGTCGTCGCGCTTCGATCGACCGGGGTTCTCCCCGACGACGAGGTAGTCGGTGTTCCCGGAGACGCTCGACGTCGCGTTGGCGCCGTGTCGTTCGACGAGGTCCTGCGCTTCGCGGCGGGTCGTCGAAAGCGACCCGGTGAAGACGAACGTCTGCCCCGCAAGGGCGTCCGCATCGTCGGCCCCGTCGGCCCCAGCGTCCTCCTCGGTCTCCATCGGACGCGGATCGACGCCACGTTCGCGAAGCCCCTCGATCGCCGCGCGGTTCTCCGGCGCGTCGAGGAACCCACGGATCGAGGCGGCGACCTCCGGTCCGACGTCGTCGACCTCGCGGAGGGCGTTCCCGTCCGCATCGAGCAGCGCGTCGAGGTCGCCGAAATGTCGTGCGAGCGCGCGCGCGGTCGTCGCGCCGACGTCCGGGATGCCGAGCCCGGCGAGGAAATCGTCGAGCGGCGGTCGCTTCGTCGCCTCCAGCTCGTCGATCAGGTTGCGTGCGCTCGTCTCGCCCCACCCCTCCAGTCCGGTGAGGTCCTCGACCGTCAGGTCGTACAGCGCAGGCAACGAGTCGAGCAGCCCGGCCTCCCGGAGCCCCTCCACGCGCTCGGGCCCCAGCCCCTCGACGTCGAGGGCGTCCCGTCGCGCCCAGTGTTCCACCGCGCGTTCGAGCTGTGCGGGACAGCCCAACCCGCCGGTACAGAAGGCGAGCGGCCCCTCACGCTCGACGGGGGCGTCACAGACCGGACAGGTCTCGGGAAACGCGTAGGTGCCTTCCGAGCGCTTCTCGACGACCTCGGGGACGTAGGGAATGACGTCGCCAGCGCGGTAGATCCGGACTCGGTCACCGACGTTCACGCCGAGCGCCCCGATCTCCGCCGGATTGTGCAGCGTCGCCCGTGAGACGGTGACCCCTCCGACGTCGACCGGCGCGAGCTCCGCGACGGGCGTGAGCCGTCCCGTCCGGCCGACCTGCACCGTGACGTCCTCGACGGTCGTGACCGCGGTCCGTGGCGGGAACTTGTACGCGAACGCCCACCGGGGCGCCCGCGACGTCGACCCGAGCGCCTCGCAGGCGGCCCGGTCGTTCACCTTGATCACGACGCCGTCGAGCTCGTAGTTCAGGTCGTCGCGTCGGTCGAGCACGTCGTTTCGGTACGCGATGGCGCCCTCGGCGTCGTCGACGAGCTCGACCATGTCGGTCCGACGAAGCCCGAAGCGGTCGAACGCCGCCAGCTCCTCGTGGTGCGTGTCGGGGCGTGCGGCGGGATCGCCGCGGTCGGCCGTGGCGGCGTCCTCCTCGCCGGCCTCCCACGCGAGCACGTCGAAGAAGAAGACGTCGAGGGGGCGCTCGGCGACGACCGCCGGATCGAGCTGTCTGAGGGTGCCGGCGGCGGCGTTTCGGGGGTTCGCGAACGGCTCCTCGCCGCGCTCGATCAGCGCCTCGTTGTGCGCCTCGAACGCGTCGATCGGCATGAACACCTCGCCGCGGACCGCGAGCAACTTCGGGGGATCCCCGCGGAGCGTGCTCGGTACGGACCGGATCGTTCGGACCTGCTCGGTCACGTCATCGCCCTCTTGGCCGTCCCCGCGGGTCGCCGCTCGGGCGTACTCGCCGTCCTCGTAGATCACCTCCACCGAGAGTCCGTCGAACTTCGGCTCACAGACGTACTCGACGCTCCCGGGACCGAATCCGGCGTCCGCGAGTCCCGACCGAACCCGCTCGTCGAACTCGCGGACCGCTTCCGGCTCCGAGCCGTTGTCGATCGACAGCATGGGGGCGACGTGCTCGACCGTCTCGAGTTCGTCGAGCGGCTCACCGCCGACGCGAGCGGTCGGCGAGTTCTCGGCGTCGAGATCGAACGCCTCCTCTAGGTCCACGAGCCGCTCGAAGAGGCGGTCGTAGGTCGCGTCCTCGATCAGCGGGTCGGCCGCCACGTAGTAGCGGTGGTCGTGCTCGCGGATCGCCGCCCGGAGCAGCGCGGCCTGCTCGGCCGCCGCCTCGGCCGACAGCGACGAAACCGGCTCGAAGTCGGTCGGCGGCACCTCCATGTAGGGATTCTCCTCCGGATCGGCGTGTCGCGGCGACGAGCGCGTCATCACCGCGTGTTTGGTCGTACTGATTTAAAAGAGGTCACGACTCGGGCGTCGATCGGCGGGTGCGGCCCGAGCGGTGGGTCGAATCTACAGATAAGCAAGGCGAGTGCCTCGGGGCTTGACCCCGAGGCAGTTCACAGATGAACGAGGCGGTTCACTCCGCAACGAACGGGTACGCCGCGCCGAGAACCGCGCCGTAGACGACGTGGCCGACGAGGCTCTCAACGCCGATGTTCGGCAGCGGCGGCGCGCCCGGGAACCCGACGGCGCCCAGCCAGATCGGCATCACGATCACCGCGAGCGCGATCCACACGAGGAGGCCGTAGCCCGCCCCGACGCCGAGGCTCGTTCCGGTCGAATGGCTGAGATCCGGCTTCAGGCTCGCGATCGCGGCGAACCCGAGTCCGATGACTGCGGCGTGGAACATGTGGATCACCCAGCCAATGCCGCCGGCGGGCCCCTCGATGCCGTACATCGCCGGGATTCCCATCTCCAGTACGCCGGGAGTCATCATCGACATCATCGCCCCGAAGACGAGGCCGCCGGCCAATCCGCCGGCCACCCCTGCCTTCCAGTCGCCTCCATCGGTCGATACGTCCGTCGCGGTCGCGGTTTCGGTTGCCATAGCATGCGTTCCGTCGCGAGGGTACCGGTAATAAACGCCGGGAGAATGCGTTCACGACGCCATGCTGCGAATGATTTATATAGTATTGTTTCATCCGCGCGGAACGCGGGGTGAGCGCATCCACCGCTGCCTTTCACCCCCATTGTCACGAGCCATCACCAGTGGCAGGTGTCACCACTCCAGCCGATCGACGCATCCCTCCGGATCGTCGCCGTCGACGCTCACTTCCGTCGAGTTCAGTTCCGCCGGTTCACTTCCACCGAGGTACCCGACCCCTTTTAATCGATGGCGACGAACTCGAATCCGTGTCAGAGTCGCCGTCCCTTCGGTTCTTCCCGTACGAGGAACCGTATCCGAACCAGCGCGAGGCGATCGACAGGATCGCCAACGCGCTGGCACGCGGCCAGGACGTGCTCTTCGAGGGTGCGCCCGGGACGGGCAAAACGCTCTCCGCGCTCGCCCCGGCGCTCGAACACGCCCGTGAGCACGATCGGACGGTCGTCATCACGACGAACGTCCATCAACAGATGCGACAGTTCGTCGAGGACGCCCGGGCCATCACCCGCACCGAGCCGATCCGGGCCGTCGTCTTCCGCGGCAAGTCGTCGATGTGTCACATCGACGTCGACTACCAGGAGTGTCAGACGCTTCGGGACACGACCCGCGAACTGGTCGAGACCGAAAGCGACGTCCTCGAACTGGAGGCGCGCCAGCGGGAGCTGCTCGCGGAGAGCCGTGAGGGCGACGCCGGCGCGGCGGAGGCTCGCGAGGCCGTCATGGACGAGCTGGACGAGCTGGAGTCCGACCTCGACGACTACGAGGCGACGAACGTCTGTGCACACTACCGAAACAACCTGACGGGCGACACCGACGAGTTCTTCGGCTGGCTCTTCGAGGACGTCCGAACCCCCGACGACGTCTACGCGTACGCCGACGAGCGCGAGCTCTGTGGCTACGAGCTGTTAAAGGAGGGCATGGAGGGCGTCGACCTGGTCGTCTGTAACTACCACCACCTGCTCGACCCGAACATTCGCGAGCAGTTCTTCCGGTGGATCGACCGGGATCCCTCCGAGATCATCACCGTCTTCGACGAGGCACACAACGTCGAGGACGCCGCTCGCGACCACGCGACCCGGACGCTCACGGAACGGACCCTCGACGCCGCCCTGGAGGAGCTCGACGCCAGCGACGACTCGCGCGCCGAGCCGGCCGAGAACGTCCTCCGCGCCTTCCGTGCGGCGCTCGTCGATGCATACGACGAGGGCCTTGGCTTCGGCGCCCGCGAGGCCGTCGGCGAGAACTGGGAAGACGTCGCCGTCGCCAACGACGACCGTCGCGACGACCTCACGCTCTCGTTTCTCCGTCGGTACGAGGGGACCGGCATCGACGTCGAGACGGAGCTCGCGATCCAGCTCGGCAAGGCGCTCGACGAGGAGTACGAGCGCCGCTATCGTGAGGGGGAGACGACCACTCGAACCGAGTGTCGGACGCTTCAGGCCGCCCGGTTCATCTCCACGTGGATGTCGGAGGGAACCGAGCTCGGCCAGTATCCCGTCGTCTCGGTCCGTCGCGATGGCGGCACCGACGAGGTGTACGGTCGCGCGGAGCTGTACACCTGCATCCCGCGGGCGGTGACGAGCGAGCTCTTCGACGAGGTCGCCGCCTCCGTGTTGATGAGCGCGACGCTGCGTCCCTTCGACGTCACCGCGGAGGTGCTCGGACTGGAGGACGTCGCGACCCTCGCGTACGGGATGGCGTATCCCGAGGCGAACCGCCGGACGTTCGCGGTCGACACCCCGCCGCTGTTCGCATCCGAGCGCAACGATCCCGAGACGCAGGAGACCGTCGCGACCCTGCTCCGTGATGCGATCCGATTCACGCCCGGCAACACCCTCGCCTTCTTCCCGTCCTATGCGGAGGCCGAGCGCTATCACGAACGGATCGGGGGAGACGTGGCCCGGGACGACGGCACCGGTGGATCCGCGACCGCCGGCGGCGAGGCGCCCGGCGGCACGCTCGCGACGGCCGGGCTCGGCCGGTTCCTCCTCGACGGGGCGGGAGCGGACGAGGAGCGGCTCCGCCGTGAGTTCGTCGAGAGCGACGACGCGGCGCTTTTCACCTCGCTGTGGGGGACCCTCGCCGAGGGCGTGAGCTTCGACGGCGACGACGCACGGACGGTCGTCGTCGTCGGCGTTCCGTACCCCCACCTCTCGGACCGAATGGAGGCGGTTCAGGACGCCTACGACCGCGCCTTCTCCGATCGGGATCGCTCCCGTAACCCCGGCTGGTCCTACGCCGTCGAGATCCCGACGATCCGCAAGACGAGACAGGCGCTCGGCCGAGTGATCCGGGGTCCAGAGGACTTCGGCGTCCGGATCCTCGCGGACCGCCGATACACGACCGCCGACATGGGAAAGTACTCCGTTCGAGGTGCCTTCCCGCCGGAGGAACGCGAGGAGCTGATCGACCTCGCCCCGGACAAACTGAAGTTCGCGATGCTCAACTTCTACGGCGACCACGACGCGTACGACGGGTCGCCGCCGTCACCCTGACTCACGGGTCCGTCTCAATCTCGGTCATCCCCCCGTCCGTCCCGATCCGAAGATCCGGCGTCGTGACGGCCGGGTGGAGCGCGACGTCACCCGTCCGGAACCGAGCCCACGCGACGACGGCGACGCACCCGACGAGTACCGCGAACAGGCCGAGGAGACCGCCCTCGGGGCCGAACGTGCCGCCGGTCCACCGAACCGGCCCGGTCGGTTCCGTCGCGATCACCGTCGCCCCCGTGCCGAGACCGCTGACGCCGTGGCCGAAGAGCCCGCCCTGCGCGAGGTTCCAAGTCACGTGGATCCCGATCGGGATGGCCAGCTCGCCGGTGAGGAGGTACCCCGCCGCGAGCAACGCGCCCGCCGCGGAGATGATCGCGACCGAAACGATGGTCGCGCCCGGGTTGCCCGCGTGGAGAAGCCCGAACAGTCCCGAGGAAGCGACAAGGGCGATCGCGACTGCCCCACGCGTGCCGAGGAACCGACAGCCCTCGGCGACGTTCGTGAGCAGCCAGCCGCGGACGAGCGCCTCCTCGTAGACCCCGACGACGAGGAACAGTCCCACGAGTCCGACGAACGCGAGGAGAAACGACCCGTCGGCGACGAACGTGCCCGTCACCGTGAACCACCCGGCGGCCCAGCCGACGAGGAAGATCGCGGCCTGGAGCCCGACCCCGAGCGCGAGCCCGAACGCGCAGTCGATCCACCAGTCTCGGTCGATCCGGAAGCCGTAGTCGACGAGCCGTCGGCGGTCGAGATAACGCGCGACCGGCACGAGCGCGACCAAGGTTCCGATCCCGGCGGCGGCGACGGCGACGCCGAAGACGACCGCGCTCTCGGCGCCGACCCGTGGCGCGAGCGTGGAGAGCACGAGGACCTGTACGGCAAGTACCACGAGCAGGACGACGATCCCGCCACCCACGAGTCGGACGGCGGCGCGGGGCCGACGCTCCGTCGGGTTGACGAGCGCGTCACGGACGACGGTGCGGACGCGGTCGAGGGTCGAGGGGTCGGTCATTATCGGTCGATTCTCACGTGGGTCGGGTGCCGATGAGGAGCGCGATGCCTCCGAGGATCACGCCCAAAAGCACCGTGATCACGACGTGAATGACGGTCATCGTCGCGACCACTCGATTCGATTCGTCGTAGCTCCAGCGGAACATCGCGGCGTCAAACGCCAGCGCGACCGGAACGGTGAAAAACGCCGGCAGCGCGAACGCGCCGCCGACCACGCCGACGACCGCGGGTAGCGGGCCGACGTACAGCGCCCGGCGGGGATCGACGTCACCGAGGACGTTTCGCGCGGCTAGGTGGGCGGTAACCGAGAGGAACAGCGCGAAGAGAACGACCGTCCCGAGCACCTCGATCGGCGAGGCCGTCTGGAGAAGCATGACCGATATACGGGATCGCCGTTAAAAATCTCCCCGAAACCGAACCGGAACGATCGGGCCGACTGACCGTCCGGATCGGTCGGCCGTCCGGATCTTCTCTCGGTCCGGGTCGGCCGCCCCGCCACGCCCCGAATCGGGATGCCCTAGCCGAGCAGGCCGAGTCCCTGCAGCTCCTCGACGATGTGGTCGACGGCGGCGGCCGCGTCGGCGGGATCGGTCCCCCCGGTGATGACGAGCTTTCCGCTGCCGAAAAGCAGCGCGACGACGTCCGGTTCGTCCAGCCGATAGACCAGACCGGGGAACTGCTCGGGTTCGTACTCGATGTGCTCGAGGCCGAGCCCGATGGCGATCGCGTTCAGATTGAGACTCTCGCCCAAGTCGGCGGAGGTGACGATGTTCTGGACGGTGATCTCGGGCTCGTCGTCGACCGGGATGTTCAGGTCACGGAGCTTCTCGAAGACGATATCGAGGCTTTCGTGAACGGCAGCGGTCGAGTTCGCTCCCGTACAGACGATCTTACCCGAACGGAAGATGAGCGCCGCCGATTTCGGATCGGTGGTGCGGTAGACGAGGCCGGGGAACTGCTCGGGGTCGTAATCCGCTCCCTCGAGATCCATCGCGACGCTTTGGAGGTCGAGCTCCTGCCCGATCCCGGTGGAAGCGACGACGTTTTCGATCGTGATCGTATCCTTCGGGTCGGCCATCAGTACATAAATACTCGCTTCAACGGTTTAAAAAGGTTGGTAGGTCGGGGAGTCGCGCTCCCGCTTCGGCGGAGGGTTGCTCTTCCGTTCCGGCGGAGGGGTCCTTTTTGATTCTCGGTCTACACGGGACGAGGACCGTCACGCTCTTGCGGTCGCTTCCCGGAGGCTTCCGTGTGTATTGGATCGAGCTCGCCGGCGAGGAGGACGCTTTCGCGGCCACGGAGGCGGCGACGGCGGCCACCGCCGTCGAACTGATCGCGCCAGGACTCGCCCGGGCGGGGTCGGTGAGCGAGCGCTTCGATCAACTCGCGTATGCTCGCGGGGCCCACGAGGCCATCGGCCGGACCGACGCCGACATCGACGCGGCCGTCGCCCTCCTCCGTACGGCGCCGATGGACCGCTCCGGAACGGTCGCGGTCCGCGCACGCAACGTTCGAAACACGGCGGACGTCTCGACGGAAGCCGCCGAGCGAGCGCTGGGCTCCGTTCTCGTCGACCGTGGCTTCGACGTCGACCTCGACGCCCCCGATCACGTGTTGCGCGTGCTCTTTGCGGCGGGCGCACGCGACGAACACGACGCGGTTGCCGGGGCCGACGGCGATGCGGTTTCCTGTTGTGCGCTCGGCTGGGTCGCCGCCGAGCCGGCCCGCGCGTTCGCGCCCAAGCCAACTGACCGTCCCTTCTTTCAGCCCGGGAGCATGGCCCCAGCCGACGCCCGTGCCTACGTGAACCTCGCCGGCGCAGCATCCGGTCGGACGCTTCTCGACCCGATGTGTGGCACCGGCGGGCTCCCGATCGAGGCCGGCCTCGTCGGTGCCGACGTCCTCGCCGTCGACGCACAGTCGAAGATGGCCCGCGGTACCCGCCGAAACCTCGATACGTACGTCGGGGAGAACGCTGACGTCGACTGGCACGTCGCCCGCGGCGACGCCACCGTGCTTCCGCTTCGTGACGACGTGGTCGACTGCGTCGCGTTCGACGCCCCGTACGGACGACAGTCGAAGATCGCACGCCACGAGCTCGCGGATCTCGTCGGCGGCGCCCTCACGGAGGCCGCCCGCGTCGCCCCGCGAACGGTGATGATCGCCGATCGCGATTGGCGAGACCTCGCACGGGACGCCGGTTGGACCGCCGTCGCCGTCTTCGAACGCCGGGTTCATCGGTCGCTGACGCGGTACGTGACCGTGCTGGAACGTCCGGGTGAGAACGCTCTCCGGTAGTGAACGCCGTCTCCGCGCATGCTCCCCCGTCAGCGTCGCTGTCCGCGATTTTCAGTTCCGCCGCGCCCCCGGGGAATCGTTAAGTGTGCGGCGCGAGGTGGAGTTCGTATGACCGGGGACGCCGACGGCGACATGCTCTCGTGGGACGAGTCGGTGTTCCGCGACGAGTCGGTCTTCGAGATCGATCACGTCCCGGAGACGTTCCGTCATCGCGAGAGCCAACTGGAGAGTCTCAAGTACGCGCTCCGGCCGGCGGTTCGCGGCTCCCGTCCGTTGAACACGATGGTTCGTGGCCCGCCGGGAACGGGGAAGACCACGGCGGTTCAGAAGCTCTTCTCCGAACTCCGTGCCCGCACCGAGGTCCGGACCGTCCACGTGAACTGTCAGGTTGATTCGACGCGATACGCCGTCTTCTCCCGACTGTTCGAGGGTATCTTCGATTATGAACCGCCCTCCTCGGGCATCTCGTTCAAGAAGCTCTTCGGACAGATCACCGACCGGCTCGTCGACGACGATGAGGTCCTCGTCGTCGCGCTCGACGACGTGAACTACCTCTTTTATGAAAACGAGGCCTCGGACACCCTCTACTCGTTGCTGCGCGCCCACGAGGCACACTCCGGCGCGAAGATCGGCGTCATCATCGTCTCCTCGGACCTCTCGCTCGACGCCATCGACGAGCTCGACGGCCGCGTCCAGTCGGTGTTCCGTCCCGAGGAGGTGTACTTCCCGGTGTACGACGCCACGGAGATCTACGACATCCTCACCGAGCGGGCCAAGCGAGGCTTCCATGACGGCGTCATCGAACCCGCGGAGCTGGAACTCGTCGCCGACTTCACCGCCGAAAGCGGTGATCTCCGCGTTGGAATCGACCTCCTCCGTCGTGCGGGACTCAACGCCGAGATGCGTGCCTCGCGTACGATCGCCGCCGAGGACGTCGAGTCGGCGTACGACAAGTCGAAGTACGTCCACCTTTCGCGGTCGCTCCGTGAACTCTCGGCCTCCGAGCGCGCACTCGTCCGCGTCCTCGCGGAACACGACGGCGAACGAGCGGGCGACGTTTACGAGGCGTTCCACGAGGAGACCGACCTCGGGTACACCCGCTACTCGGAGATCATCAACAAGCTCGATCAGCTCGGGGTGATCGAGACGGCCTATGCCGACGTCGAGGGGCGGGGGCGCTCCCGCGAGCTCACCCTCGCGTACGACGCGGGGGCGATCCTCGACCGGTTGGAGTGATCTCGTCCCCGTCGGCGGGCATCCGACCGTGGCCCCGACGCGTCCGTTCCCGCCGACAGCTTTTCGATCCCGCCGTGCGGAGTCGACGACATGAAGACGAGCGGCGGCAGCGACGCGGCGAAGCGTCGGGCGGGTGAGTCGGCGGCCGAAGCGGTCGAGAACGGCGACGTCGTGGGCCTCGGGACGGGCTCGACGGCGGCACAGGCGATCCGCGCGATCGGCCGACGGGTCGACGCCGGGCTTGAGGTTCGCGGCGTGCCCACCTCCTTCGTGAGCCGCGAGCTTGCCCACGAGTGTGGGATTCCGATCGTCGACCTCGACGACGTCGTCGACCCGACCCCCGGCGACGACGCGTCGCGTGATACCGGCTTCGGCATCGACGTCGCGATCGACGGAGCCGATCAGGTCGCCAATGGCGACCTGATCAAGGGTGGCGGGGCGGCACACGCCCGCGAGAAGATCGTCGATGCGGCTGCCGACCGCTTCATCGTCGTCGCGGACCCCTCGAAGGAGACGACCGTGCTCGATCGCTCGGTACCGGTCGAGGTGCTTCCGAACGCTCGATCGACCGTCTCCCGTGCGATCCGAGGGGCCGGCGGCGAGCCCACGCTCCGGCGCGCGGAGCGCAAGGACGGCCCCGTCGTCACCGACAACGGCAATCTCGTGCTCGACTGTGCGTTCGGATCGATCGCCGATCCCGGATCGCTGGCGACGACGTTATCGACCATTCCTGGCGTCGTCGAGCACGGGATCTTCGTCGGGCTGGCCGACGAGGTCCACGTCGGCACGACGTCCGGAGTTCGCATCGTCGAGCCGTAGCCTCTACTTCCGACGCGAAACGGCCCGACCGCTCAAGGATCAGGCTCAAAAATAAAACGGGGTTTCGACCGCTTAGAGGTCGCGAGGCTGGACCGTCTTCCGGTCGTTGGCCTCGGCGCGTCGGGCGGCGTCTGCGAGCAGCTCGTCGACTTCTTCATCCAGCGCTTCGTAGAAGTCCGAAGCGACGTTCTTGTCGTCCAGCGCTTCCTTGACGGCCGCTTTGACAATGAGGTCTGCCATGCGTCCGAGAGTATCCATCCACACTTAATAAGAGTTCCTGAATTCCCCCGCGAGGGGCGCCGTGCGTGCGGTTCGCGCGACGTCTGCCTCGTACCTATTTATAAACCTTGTGGGCAGGGTGTGAACGATGCGCAACCCTGAGCACGGATGGACCGATCACATTCGGCGATCGACAGCTACGAACGCGACCGACTCCGATCCTTCGGCATGCGCGACACGCTTGAGGCACTCGAGGCGGGGGAGATCACGGTTTCGGAGGCGGAGTCCCGGCTGGCCGGCTACGCGACGACGGCTGCCGGCCGATTCGACGCGGACCGGGAACGACGTCGTGGGGTCCCGGAGGCCATTCTGGCGGAGGGAAAGACGCCGACGGAAGTCGGCCGGCTGGCAACGACCGCGCTGGAGACGACCGACCGTGCACTCGTGACTCGAGCGACCGACACGGACGTCGAGGCGGTTCGGGAGGCGGTCTCAGCCGCTGATCCCGACGTGACCGTTGACCATGATCCGCGAACCCGAACGATCGTCATCCATGGCGACGAGTTCGATCTCCCGACCCTCGACGCCGGAGTTGCCGTCGTCACCGCAGGTACGTCTGACGCCCCGGCCGCCGGCGAGGCAGCGACCGTAGCCCGAGAGATCGGCGCGGAGGTCGACGTTATTGCGGACGTCGGCGTCGCGAGCCTCGTCCGACTGCTCGACCAGCTCGATCGAATCCGTGAGGCCGACGTCGTCGTCGTCGCCGCCGGGCGGGAGGGGGCGCTCCCGACGGTCGTCGCCGGACTCGTCTCGGCGCCGGTGATCGCGCTTCCCGTCTCGACCGGTTACGGGGCCGGCGGCGACGGCGAGGCGGCGCTGTACGGCTCGTTGCAGTCGTGTACCGTGCTCACGGTCGTTAACGTGGACGCCGGCTTCGTGGCGGGCGCACAGGCGGGATTGATCGCACGGGCGATCGACGACGCGGCGGCGTCCGTGGATGGGTAACTACCCGCACGGATCGGGGCCGAGCAAGGGTATTTGGTGATCGGTCACGTACCGTTGTTGCCGGCAGCGGTGGATGCCGGTCCAACATGCCACGTTGTGACCACTGCGGGTCGCACGTCTCGGACCGCTTCGCTCGCGTGTTCGCGGACGAGGTCGGGGCGCTCAATGCTTGCCCGGCCTGTGCCGCGAACGCGGGTATCGCCGAAGTGGCGCGAAAGCGAACCCGCACTCAGGATTGATCGACACGGTCGGCACCGAACGTCGCGGACGATGCCGACCGATGCAAAACGAACCGTACCGGAATCGATCAGTGCGGCCTCGCCGTCGGCTGTACCCGGCGACCGGTCGACGGAGACGGTTCACATCCCGCATTGTTTTTGGGCCTCGTTGACGGACGCGTGTACGTGACGTCCGATCGCACCACTGGCGACACCGTGACCGGGAACCACGGTTCCCGCGACGGCACCCACCACGTCTACGTCATCGAGTGTGCCGACGGCACCCTCTATACTGGCTACACGACCGACGTCGAGCGGCGCGTGTCGGAACACGACGCCGGTGAGGGGGCGAAATACACCCGCGGTCGGACGCCCGTCACGCTGCGACACGTCGAGTCGTTCGAATCGAAGTCGGTGGCGATGTCTCGCGAGTACGCCATCAAGTCGCTGACCCGGGCCGAAAAGCTTGCGTTGCTCGAAGCGGCGTGACGTGAAGGGACCGGTCAAACGATCCCGTCGTGGGGCGGTTACTCGACGAGGCGCTCGATCTCCGTGACGAGGATCCCGCTTGCGCCGACCGTTTTTAATCTCGCGATCGCCTCGAAGACGTCCCGCTCGTCGACCACGGCGTGGACCGCGACCATGCCGTTCCCGTTCTCGTCGGCCTCGACGTCCATTACCGTCGGCCCTCCGAGTCCCGGGATCACGTCCTTCACCTCGTCGAGCCGCGACTTCGGAGCGTTCATCATCAGGTAGCGGCGCCCGTCGGCGGCAAGCACGGACTCGAACGCGGTCAGAACCTGTTCGACCTTCGGATCAGTGACGACGTCGCCGCGGGCAAACAGGCGGACCGACGACTCGAGAACGTCGTCTATCACGGCGAGCCGATTCACCTCCAGCGTGGTTCCGGTGGACGTGATGTCGACGATGGCGTCCGCCATGTCGACGTGTGGGGTGAGTTCCGTCGCGCCGGTTACGGTGACGACGTCGGCATCGATCCCGACCCGGTCGATGTACTCTCGGGTCACCGTCGGAAACTCCGTGGCGATGGTCGCGCCATCAAGATCCTCGACTGTCTCGACGGGGCCGTCCTTCGGCGCCGCGAGTACGAGCCTACAGCTGCCGTAGCCGAGATCGAGCAGATCGGCGAGTTCGTCGGGGCCGGCAGCTTCCGGATCAACGGCCACTCGTCCGGACTCCCGTGCCTGATCGAGGCCGGTGACGCCGAGGTCGGCGGCTCCATCCCGGACGTACTCGGGTATGTCGGCCGCCCGTGCGAACAGCACGGTGACGTCGGGGTCGACGGTGTCGGCGTAGAGCTGGCGGTCCGCGGTCTCCTCGACGTGAAGCCCCGCACGTTCGAGCAATGAGAGGGTCGGTTCGTGGAGACGTCCCTTGTTGGGAACGGCGATTCGCATACACGTGGCGTCGCGGCCGGGGCGGGAAACGCTTTCGTCCTCGTCGGCCTTCGTACCGGTTCGATTTCGTCGAACCGTCGCGGGCTTCGATGGACCCGGCCATGTCTCGTTGAGGCGAGCAGACGGCACGTCACCCTCGTGTCCACGACGGCGTGCCGCGCAATCGCCCTGACCGTCGCGGGTCGGTATTCAGACCATACACCGATTGGACCCAATTTCACTGATAATTGTTCGGTCGACGAATTTCCAGATCCGTAGTTCGCCGATCGTCCCCGAGAACCGCTGGCTTCCGGCGTCATCTTCTCTCGTCCCGATCATTTATATACGAATCCGAGGCCACGGACGCCGTGACCTGACGATCGGTCCACGGCGGTCGAGGCGGTCGTGCGGCACGCCGCCGTGGAGCCTCGCCCACGTGCCCGCCTGTTCGCCCTATCGGAGCGCGCCGAGCTCGAACTCGAAGGCCGCCACTGGAACCTCAAGGTCGTGTTCGACGAGTACTTCGGGGTGTAGCTCGCCGATCACGCCGACGAGCTCGTCGTCGATCACGATCGACGCGCTCCGTCCGCCGATGAAGGAGGGATGGGCGGTCGGGGGCGTCTCCAGATCCACGCCGAAGTCGTCACAGAGCGCGGCGAGCCGTGCTTTCGCAGTCTCGTAGGAGGCGTCACGCCGGGCGAGTGCGGCGGCGACGTGCCGCCGTTCGGCGACGTTCGTGTTTGCCGAGTCGTCGCGTTCGGCGACGAAGCCGATCTCCGCGACGTCCTGTGGATAGGCGTTGTGCGTGTTGCGCTCGAGCAGCATCACGACGGAGGGAAGTGCCCACGTTCGGAGCTGGGTGTAGTCCTCGCTGTACGGTTCCGTGATCGTCACGGGGGCACCGCCGCCGAAGGTGTCGTCTTCGTTCGTCGAATCCTCGGTCTCACTTCCTTCAATGGCCATGTCGGAGCCGGGCTCGATCCGCATTCGATCGTAGTTCTCGGTCCCGCTTATCATGTGGAAGTTCAGGAGGTCCTCGAAGCCGAGTCCGACCAGAGCTGTTCGGACCGCATCCTCCAGCCGCGAGCGCTCGTGACGCCCGCCGACGGTACCGACGTCGGGGTAGCGCGGCTCCAGTTCGTTGAAGCCGTACGCGCGACCGACGTCGTCGACTAAGTCGAGCGGGTGGAGGACGTCGACGCGGTACGGTGGAATCTCGACGTCGTGGATGACGTCCTCACCGAGCGTATAGCTCGCGTCCAGTCCCGAGCGCTCGAAGCAGTCGACGACCGACTCGGGCTCGAACTCGACACCGAGAAGCGTCTCGATCCGCTCGTGGGTCACCGACTTCTCGTCGACATCGAGGTTCGGTCGAACCAGTTCGGAACCGTACTCTTCCGGATACGTCGACTCGTCGGCGTACTCGATTTCGACCTCCTCGATCGTCGCGCCGCGCGCGGAGAGCGCGTAACAGATGATCGTACACATCTTGTCGATCGTCCACTGGTCGGTGCCGGTGAGTTCGACGAACAGCTCACGGGATCCGGTCGTCACCTCCGTCCGCTTGCCGTTGATGACGGGCGGGAACGAGAAGAGACCGAGCTCGTCGTAGATCGCGGGATACCGGTCGTACGGCTTCACGAGCTCGGCGTAGGTTCGTCCGGTGTCGTGCTCCGTCAGCACCGCCGCGGGCGTCAGCTCGGCGTTCGAGTCCAGCGGCACGAACGTGTCGCCCTCGGGGTCGACTCCGCGGTAGGTGATGGATCGTTCGGCACCTTCCGCCATCGGCGCACCCTTGAGCATCGCGAGATCGTGAATCCCGATCGCCCCCTTGGCGCGACCCCGCCCCATCGTCGCGTGGAGCTTCTCCTGCAGCTGGATGAGTGATTCGAGGGCTCGATCGTCGAGGTCGACCCCGCGAATCACGGCGCCGGTGACGTAGGGCCGATCATCGGGGACGGAGCCGTCGACCTCGATGGTCCACTCCGGATCGTTGGTATCGGGGACGTAGACGCCACGAGCATCCCCGTAGTGGTATCGCAGCGATCGGGCGACGCCCTCGACCGAGAGCCGATCGAGGCGGTCCGGCGCGAACTCGAACTGGAGGTCGCCGTCCTCGGTCTCGCCCTCGAACTCCAGGCCGAGCCCGAACAGGTCGTCTTTCAACTCCGCGTCGCTCTTCTCCTCGTGGCCGGTCAGTTCGCGGAGCTCGTCGGGGTCGACGTCGACGACGGGCATCAGTAGCTCACCTCCGCGTTCCGCAGGAACTCGATGTCCGCGAGCGTCCCGTGGAGGTCGCGGATGTCCTCCGCCCCGGTCGTGAGCATCGCGAGTCGCTCCAGCGCGAGGCCCCACGCCATCACGTCACAGTCGACGCCGAGCGGCTTCGTCACCTCCTCCCGGAAGACGCCGGAGTTTCCGATTTCGATCTCCTCGCCGGTCTCCGGATGCTCGCCGAACAGCTCGAAGGAGGGCTCGGTGTAGGGATTATAATGCGGTTTAAACCGGATGTCGGTGATGCCGAACTGCCGGTAGAACTCCTCGAAGGTTCCCATCAGGTCACGCACCGAGAGGTCCTCGGCCATCACCCACCCCTCGATCTGGAAGAACTCGAGGAGGTGCGTGGGGTCGAGGGTGTCGTTGCGGTAGACCTTCTCGACGGAGAAGTATCGCTGCGGTGGCTCCAGCTCCGCCCCGGCGTAGCCCGAGAGATATCTCATCGAGAGGGACGTGGTGTGGCCACGAAGCGCGATCTCCCTCGCGAACGCCTCGGACCACGGCGAGTGGTAGCCGTCGCCATCGGGGCCGACGCCCTCGCGGTGTGCCGCCTCGACTCGGTTGATGAGCGCCTCGGGAATCTCGTCCATGGGATCCACGTCGAGCGCGAACCGGTCCCAGTGGGTTCGAGCTGGATGGTCCTGGGGCATGAACAGACAGTCGTTGATCCAGAAGTCGCTGTCGGCGTGTGGTCCCTCCATCTCCTTGAACCCCATTCCGACGAGCACGTCCTTGACTCGGTCCGCGGTCGCCCGGAGGACGTGTTTCCGCCCGCCGTTCACCGCCGGTGCATCGGCTTCGACGTCGTACTCGGCGAACTCGACGTCACGCCACTCGCCGCTCGCGAGCAGCTCCGGGGTGAGCTGCCCGACCGTCTCGGCGGCCTCGACGCCCTCCATCAGCGCGTCGACGCCGGCGTCCGTCAGCATCACCGCGCGTGTGGTTCGTTCGGCGAGTTCGATCAGTCCACGAGACGCGAGCCGGTCGAGGACGTCATCGTCGCTCACGGCGGCCGTGTCGCCTTCCGTTTCCGCGTCGGAAGCGCTCTCGGCGCGCTCGACGATCGCCGCAAGCGCGGTGGCTTCCGGATCCGTCTCGGGGTCGGCGTCCGGGTCGACGGAGAGTTCGCCCGCGTCGATCGCCCCGAATCCCTTTCGCGGGAAGTTCGCCAGCGCGACGTCAACCTCGTGGCCCTCCAGATCGGCCGCGCCGATCACCTGCCCCATGGGGACGGGGGCGTCGTCCGCACCGAGTTCGACGGCTGCCTGGTGGAGCCTGCTTTCGGGTAGTCCGTCCCTGACGTAGCGGCTGCCCTCCTCGGTCGGCTCGACGACTTCCGTCGTCGTCTCCGATACCGTCAATAAACCCTCGTCACGGAGGTCGAAGGCCGCGCCCGTGACCGTCTCGGGTTTTAGCCCCGTCTCCGCCGCGAGATCGTCGATCGTCCGTTCGTCCGTCGCGCTCGCGGCCTCGAGGACCACGAGCTGTCGTTCCGGGAGTCGCATTCGAGTTGTGTTGTTACGCGTGTGGCTGGTTGGTAACGGTTCCGGGACGTCGCGGCCACCTCGATGGTTCAGCCGTTTGGCCGTGGTCGCCGTGTGCTCGCGACGTCGTGACGTGAATCGCTCGCTTTCACCGCCTCGCCGCGAGGTGGATCCGACGGGCGCGATTCACATAAAAAAGAGCCCAAACGCGTCGCCGTCGATCTCGCGGGCGCTGCCGTCCGTGGCGCGTTCGGATGCCATGCGTCCGCAAGGGTCGCGCTCGGTGTTATATATTACTCTTTTCTGGGTTCAGTGAGTTCCCGTTCGTCGTGTTCCGCCCTTCCATCCGCGCGCCGCCGCAGCGCAGCGATCCGGTCGCCGAGCGGCGGCTGCACCTCGAACCACGTCGACCAGTCCCCCGTTTCAGGTTCGACACCCCGCAGCGCGGCGACGCGCTCGAAGGCGTCCGCGACTCGGTCGGCGCCGACGGCGTCGGCGGCGCGGTCGTCGGCGACGTACTGAACGCGACGGCCGGCCCAGAAGGAGGCGAGCCCGACGAGGATCACGGCGAAAAAGCCCGAGTCGAACGGCACGAGCATCGTTACGATCGCGGCGAGGAGCGCAACCACGACCGCGACGGCGACCGCACGGAACTCGCCGTAGTACGTCTCGACGCGGCCGGTCTCCGCGGCGAGCAGCCCGAGGGCGACGTCCTCGTCCATTTCGGTAAGTACGTAATCGGTGACGAAGAGGACCCGCCGGCGTGGCGGTCCTCGAACCGCGACGTCCACGGACTCTTTTCCCTCGGTCTCGACGACGGCGACGCGGTCGACGTCGAGGCCCGCCGCCTCGCGCAGCGCATCGAGGTACGCCCGCTCGACGTCCGTCGGCTCCCTGAGATCGCGGAACCGATCGTTGACGTACAAGGGACCGACCTCGACAGCGAGGAAGGCGACGACCCCGACGACGGCGACGAACGCGACCGTGATCATCTATGTCCATGCGACAGTCGTCCGCGTGCGACCTAAAAGGGCGTGATCCCGTCGTTCCGTCTCTGGCCGGTCACAACAGCACGAGGAGGAGGACGCCAAGCACCACGAGGATCGCGTAGAGGCCGGCCATCACCTCGCGTTTGAGCGGGCTACCGAGCGGCTCGGCCGTGAGCCGCCGGATCGGCGGAAGGATCGCGATCCCGCCGAGCAGCAGGAACCAGGCACCGGGGCTCGTGATTCGGGTGAACGCGACGGCGACGGTCCCGTAGCCGAGCACGTAACACCCGCGTCGCCAGAGCTGCTCGCGGTCGGACAGCTCCGCCGCGGCGGCGTTCTTCAGTCCGTCGACGCCCCCCGTCGCCTCGCCGCCTGCCGCTCCGCCGCCCGGCGCCCCGCTGCCGTCGGTGGCGGCGGGGCCGGTTCCGGCGGCGTCGGACTCGGCGACGACCTTCCGTGCCTGTCGCTGGACGTACTCGTCCAGCTCCTCGGCCGCCGCCTCCGTCTGTGGCGCCCCGCACTCGACGCAGTACCGGGCCGAATCGTCGATCGACGCCTCACACCGGGGACAGGACTTCATCCTCATCGGGAGGGGGACGGCGCCGGGCTTAACTCTTCGGACCGTCCGAAGCGGTCCGATCCCGCCGCAGTCAGTCGATCTCGTGATCCACCCCTGGACTCGCGGCGGCCGGATTTCTCTCGACTGATAATCGAGGGGGCACGTTTTAGTTCGGACCGAGGGGACCGTTCGATGGACACGAACCGCCGGCTCCGGTTTCGACGGCTTGCCGAGGCGCGGGAGGTCGCGCCGGACCGGCGGACCAGAGACGATGACAGGTCCTCGCACCACCGACGGCGGATCCCCTCGCCCGGAGCGACGCCGTCGGCTCGTCCCGCTGTTTCTGGCGATGGTCGTCGTCGTGACGCTTGCGGCTCCGGTGCTCGTCGGCTCGGCGGCCGCGGCGGACGACGTTACGGTCATCGTCGACGACGGGGACGGGATCGGCGGCACCGGCGCGACGGAGACGCACGTCTTCGAGGTCGGTGCGACGAACGTGACCAACGAGACGACTATCACGCTCGCGTTTCCCGAGGCGTTCGGCGACGACGCAACCGGCGCCATCGATGACGTGACGGCGGACGACGTGAGCGCGGCGAACGCGACCGTCACGAGTGCGGACGCTGTCGACGATACCGTCACCGTCGACCTCGCGCCGACCGGCGATCCGCTCGCCGTGACCGTCGCCGTCGACGTCACCCATCCGGTCGATGGTGACGAACACGAGATCGAGGCGAGCGTCGAGGAGGACGGGGCGGACGGGGCGCCGCCGTCGGCGACCGCGACGCTTCTCACCCACGAGGTCGACGTCTCGTTCGGCGACGACGAGGTCGGCGACTTCGCGGACGAGGCCGACACGACGCTCACCGTCGAATCGGTCGGATCAGGCGCGCACGCGACGCCGGCGACGGTCTCCACGCGGAACGACGCGCTCTCAGACGAGGCGCTCTTTCGGATCCTGACCGGCGGTGCCGCCGTCGACGAGATGGCGACCGTCGACGACGACGACCTCGCGGAGGCTTCCGAGACCGACGGATACGACGACCTCGACTGGACGTGGGGGCCCGACGGCGAGCTCGGCGTCGCGGGCTACGACGACGCCCCGAACACGGTCGTGGTCTTCGGCGCGGAGCCGACCGCCACGGGGTCGGTGACCTTCGACGTCGAGGGCGTCGACTCGCCGAACGCGTACGACGTCGAGGTCGCGACCGTCGAGACGGGCGCCTCCGACACGGCGAGCATCGACGTCGAGGAGTCGGCGCTCTCGGGCTCGTTCTCGCAGGAACGGTACGAGGCGCCCGCGGGCGAGCTGGTCGAACTCTCCGTCGACCTCGACGGCGCCGACGAGGGATACGTCGTCCTCGGCGGCGACCGCCTCAGCGATCCGGACGTCCCCACCGGCTACCTCGACGTCCTCCACGTCGAGGACGGCGCCACGCTCGCGGTGAACACCCGGCTGATCGGGACGAGCGCGAGCAGCGAGGCGGTCTACGGAAACGACTCGGTCGTCAGCTACGCACAGCGATACGGACCGGACGCGAACGCCGACGAGACGGAGACGTTCGACGGGCTCCGGTTCGAGGACGCCGACGGCGACCCGGTCGGCGACGACCTCTCCGACCTCCGCAGCGCCGCCGCGACGGGCGGGATCGCGGGACCGTTGACCCCGCAGCGCTACCGGCTCACGGTCGGGACCGGCGACGCGATCGTGGTTCGTTCGGACGACGTCGTCGCGCCCGAACGGGAGTTCGACCGCGCGCACCTCGTGTTGACCGAGCCGCAGTTCGACGGCTCGGTGACGGTCTCCACCGCGCCACGTGGACCGGCCACCGCGGACGAATCCACCGACGATCTGCTCGATGACGCGGTCGAACGCACGAACGTCACCGAGGACGATCGGCTCGTCGTGAGCTTCGAGGCGACCGGCTTCGGCGGGGCGATGGCACACCTCGCCGAGCGTCAGTCCGACCACGACGACGGGCGGGCGGCCGTCTACGAAGACGGTGCCGTTCGGGTGGACGCCCTCGACGATCTGCTCGACGTCGACGAGGGGCTCTCGTTATCGGTACGGCAGACGAACCCCGGACGGAACGAGCGACGGACGTCCCTCGACCTCTCGTCGGTCTCAAGCGGGGACGCGTACGTCCTGATCGACGAGCCGAACGGAACCGATTCGTCCGACGAGGCGGGCGTCGCCGGCGCGTACTACCTCGTAATCGACACCCGCGGCGGCGCCTTCGATGACGAACTCTCGCCCGGCGACGAGTTCGAGGTCGAACTCGCGTTGGCGGGCGACGAGGGAGAGCGCTACCTGTTCGATCGCTCGACCGGGTCGCCGCCGGCACCCTTCGAGCCGGAGTCGCTCGCGGCTGACGAACTCGACCAGCAGTTCCCGTACCTCTGGCCCGACGAGTCCGGCACGGAGACGTCGACGACCTTCCGGATCCGGGAGGATCGGATCGCGTACGATCGGACGACCGCCGACGGCGACCTCCTCGTGACGCCCGAGAACGGCACCATCTCGGGCAACACGACGTTACACCCCGCCACGGAGCTGTCGGCGGAGCTGGTCTCCGACGCCGGGCCGACGCCCTCGCTGGCGAGCGACGAGACGACGCCGGGCGCGGACGGCGGGAGCTTCTCCGTCGAGGGGAACTTCTCCGATGCGGAGCCCGGCCAACGGATCACCTTCGAGCTGTACGCCGACGGCGACCTCTACGATGCCCGGCCGGTGTGGGTCGTCTCCGACGTCGACGAGCCGTTCTCGTTCGTCGTCGAGAACGCGACCGAGACGATGACCGTGACGGAGGGCGAGTCGCTCGCGAACCTGACGGCATCCGTCCGCAACGACGGGGATCTGCAGGGCGCCGATCGGCTCGAACTCGACGTCGGCGACGGACGGCTCGTCGATGACGAGCGCGTGCGGCTCCGTCCCGACCGCACCGAGAACGTGAGCTTCGACGGCACGGACGCCGACCTGGCGCCCGGGGAGTACCGGTTCGCGCTCTCGACGGACGTCGACGAGACGGCCGGGACGCTCGTCGTGGAGCCCGCCGACGCGGAGGAGGCGGACGACGCACCCGATGACGGCGGCGAGACGTCGGAGCCCGATGAGAGCGACGGCGAGCACGACGATGCGGGGGATGACGCTGGCGACGACGAGGGATCCGCCGCGGACGACGATGACGGAGGCGACGAGGAGGGTGACACCGACGAGAGCGACGCCGACGAGAGCGACGCCGACGAGAGCGACGAGGGAGACGGTGACGACGACGATCCGACCCCGGCGATCATGCCGTTCGGCACGCGGGAGGCGATCGGCAGCACGGCGGTGGTCGGCGCAACCTATCTGCTCGGCCACTGGGTGTGATCGTCGTCGCCTTTAACAGCACTCCGCCTCGGTTGAAATCCTCCTCTTCGGACACGTTCTCGTCCGAAACAGGTGGTCATTAAAACGTGCGAATTGGCCGTTGACGTTTCTGCCAGATCAGAGAAATGTTCTGAGTGGCGTGCAAGATACACAGCGC
>LFFM01000573.1_pt1 | contig 25980 bp, 24 predicted proteins | sample 643131 | NCBI WGS metagenome assembly LFFM01 (sample SAMN03777445, study PRJNA286221) | soda lake metagenome | biome: soda lake; feature: Kulunda steppe; material: water; isolation source: sample Tc-Br brine of Tanatar trona crystallizer | place: Russia: Kulunda steppe | collected 2011-07
GGGATGACGGAGTTGAAGGGAACCGTCGTCCCCCACGACGAATACGAATTGCTCGAGGGGCCGGTCACCGACAGAGATTGCGTCTGTTATCGATACGTCAAGAAAGTGAAGAAAAAGTCCTCCAATAGTAACTCCTCGTCGTGGAAGACCGTTAAAGATGAATTCGACGGGGTTCCGTTTTATTGTCGCGATAACACCGGGGCAATGCAGGTGGATCCGGAGGATGCGGACCTGTCGTCGAGCCCCAACGTCAGCAAGCGCTCCAAAGGACTGCTCGGAATCCGCTCCGGCAACACGAAGTACTACGAGTGGGCGATTCGGCCCGGAGACCAGTTGTATGCACTGGGCTCGGCGACCATCGATCCGCACACTCACACCGACCTCATGCTGTCGAATGAGGAGATGGACAATCTCCCATTTATTCTGTCTTCGCGCTCCGAAAAAGAGGTGATCCTGGACCGGGCCGTTAAAGGCTTTGGCGCTCTCAACGTGGGAATCGTCGCCACCATGCTCGCCGGGATGGGCATCGCCGGGACCACCGTGTCGTTCAGCCCGATGTTGTACCTGACGATGGCTTCGATTTCCCTGGGTTACCTCTTTTTGGTGTTGTTGATCATATTCTACAACGACCTGGTATTTTTGCGAGATCGGGTCCGCCGGGGCTGGTCAAATATCGACGTGGCGCTCAAGAAGCGTTTCGACCTGCTCGAAAGACTGGGCGAGATTGTCCAGGAATTTCTGGCTCATGAACAAGATTTGCAAGTCGAACTGGCCGAGGGACGGACCGCACGGGAAAACGCCTCGGAGGACCAACCGCTGGATCCGAACGCGATGGCCGCCGAGCAACAGGTCCGGGACCGAGTCATCGCCCGCGTCGAGGACCATCCGGAACTTCGCAGCCACGAGATCGTCGACGAGATGATGGTGGCCATCGAAGAGGTCGAAAACGACATCGCCCTGATGCGTGACGGGTATAATGACTCGGTGGAGCGGTACAATAATCGGGTCGATCACTTCCCGGAAATGATCGTCGCTCGTCTATTATTTTTTCGAAGGGCGCAATTTTGGCGAGATGAACCCACTGGTGACCAGTGATCCACCGAAACAGTGAATATCGGCCTGTTGAACGGATTCCGAGGCCGGCAGTCTGCGGCGCCCCGAAGCTCCAGGTGGCGAGTTGGGCGCCGGTGATCATATTGGACCATACCGACGATTCTTGTGGCATTGCGACACGGAAGAGATATTCATGGCACTATTGAAGAGTAATGAAGGTGCGAACTTCTGGACGTCCGCCGCCCTGGCCGCCGGGGCCATCGGCATTGCAGCCCTGCTGTGGTCGTCGGATGCCGCTTCCGATCAACGAACGCTGGAATCGGCGCCGTCGGAGTACGACCGATCGGATAATGGCGATGATACGACACCGGAGGTCCGCCAATTCAACGAGGAGCGACGGAGTCGAAACAGACGAGGCATGCAGACCCTGTTGGGGTGGTCGATCCTCAACATCGGGACCAGCGCGGCGGGTGTGGTGCTTGCCGACGGTCGTCAACGCCATTTCCACGAAATGAATGCCGCCTGGAATGTGGTCAATGCCGCCATCGCCGGCTTTGGTTGGTACAACGCCACAACCGAAGACCCCGACCCTAGCGACCGCTACGACGCTTTGGCATCGTCGCACAACCTTGAAAAGGTATTTTTGTTCAATATGGGACTCAACGTCTCCTACATTGCCACCGGCGCCTATTTGTGGGAGCGCGGTTTGCGCACCGAATCACAACGACTTCAGGGCTGGGGGCCGTCGGTCATCGTGCAGGGAGCATTTTTGCTGGTCTTTGACTCGGCGATGTACTGGTTGACGCGCAATCAGCGCCGGGACTTCGAAATCAGCGCCGGTCCCCGGCTCGAAGACCCCGGAGTGGCCGTGCAATTGCGCTTTTGAGCGCGTTGGAGCTCTGTCAAAAATCGAAGCCCTTGCCGGAATCTCGCATCTCGAAGAGGCCTCTCGGATAGGGCTCCAGATAGGTCTGATCCGCCATATACTGGTATTCAAAGCGGGCACACCAGGTGCGAATGACCGAAATCGGCGCATTGAGTGTCAGTTGATGGTCGCGGATCTCGCCGAGCAACTCCCGAAACTCCCGGGCCTCGGTGTCCGATATCTGGTCTTTGAAGTGGCCGTAGATGTGGCTGAGCACATTGATATGAGCCCTTCGATTGGGCTCGTTTTGCAGGGCTTTTCGAAACCGCGCCGCGTAGCGGCTGTAGACTTCATCGACGTCGAGCCCATCGGAATTGGCGGTGATGCGACCCAGCTCGCGAAGACCGGGCTCGTCGTACAACAGCAACAGGTGCTTCTGGCGTCGCTGGAAGTCGATGATATCGCCCATCGACGGATTTTCGCCCAGCTTGCGGAGCTCGGTATAGGCGTATAGCCGCGTCAAAAAATGGTGGCGGATATAGAAGTTGCGAAGCCGCCCTTCGTCCTCGATGGCCGTGCCATCAAATTGCTCCTGGACCCGGCGGGCAAAGAGCCCGGGCTCGACGCGGCGCGGCGGGGACCGTTCGGCCCGCTCGTACACCTTGACGTTGGCCGTCCCGCAGGTCGGAGACCCGCTCTTGAGGACAAAGCCGTCGACGGCGTCCAACCCATCGAGATAGGCCGTTGAGAATCGGTGCATCTTGGCGGTCAAGTCCTTGTCGGTGGAGGGCTGGACGAGCCGGGTCGTGCCCCCGTCATCGACCATGCGAATCGAGTCGCGCGGCGTCCCGAGTCCGATTTCGACTTCCGGACAGACCGGCATCAACTCCACAAACTGGGTCAACCGCTCCACAAAGGAGTTGCGAATGACCTGGCCGTCGTGGCGACAGGGAGCGACCTCAAGACACTTCGACAACACGACCTTCGGCGTCGGAAACGATCGCCGTGTATAATGCGATCGACTGTCGGCAGTTTCGGTCATCCCATCTCTCCACCTTCAACTTCGTCAACGGGCTTGCGCAAATGCACGGTCAGAATCATCTTCGAGGCCTCCTCGGCGGTCACGTCGTGAGGTATGCCGGGCCGAAGTATCAAAATTCCTCCGGCGCCGACAGCGTGGCGCTCGTCGGGGGTCTGGACGTTCAGGCGCCCCTCGATGACCTGAATGGTCACCACGCCCTGGGCCTGGTGTTCCGGAAGCTCGCCGCCCTGGGAAAATAAAAACGCCACCACCGTCGAGGTACCGCTCTTAAAGAGGGTGATCTGGCGGTGCCCGTCGATGCCGCCGTGTTCTTCGTCGGCCAATTTCTCGAAGATCCGCTCCGTATCAAAGAGTTTGGTATCTCCACTAAAGCGCTCTCGGGGTGGAGTGCGAAGTCGCTTTGGTTCGTCGGTCATAATGGTCTTGCCTCAGTCCGTTCCAATGTACCAATGCCAGATTTACGTCATTGAAACTAAGCTCATGGCGGTCGCAGAAAAGCCTCTTTTCGGAACAGCACGCCGCTCCACACCGTTGACATTGAGCAACACCGTCCGACTCGGCGTGACACCACTGCGACCTTATGCCATACAGTCGGGACCTGTTGGAGCAGACATCGACTCATGTTAGCGAGTGCGCCATGGGATTGACCAAAGAAGAAATGAACGCAATGCGCCGGATCGGCAGTGTGGTCGCCGAGACGCTCGAAGAGATGCGAGACCACCTGGAGCCGGGAATTACGACCCGGCAACTCGATGAGATCGGCCGCGCCGTACTGGAGCGCCACGGAGCGCAGTCGGCGCCGGAGTTGGTCTACGATTTTCCCGGCGCCACCTGCATCAGCGTCAACGAGCGAGCGGCCCACGGCATCCCCGGCGACCTAAAAGTCCAGCCGGGCGACCTGGTCAATATCGATGTCTCCGCCGAACTGGACGGTTTTTTTGCCGACAGCGGCGCCTCGTTTGGCGTCGACCCGATCACCGACGAGCAGCAGGCGCTTCTGGACTCCACCAAAGAGGCCCTCGAAAAGGCGATGGGCATGGCCCAGCACGGACGGCCGGTCAAGCTGGTGGGCCGCGTCGTCGAGGGCTTAGCAAAAGACCGCGACTACACGGTCATCCGCAACCTCGGCGGCCACGGCATCGGCCGCGAATTACACCAGCAGCCCAATTTCATCCCTCACTTTTTCGATCGCCGCGAAAAGCGGCGCTTCAAAGAGGGCCAGGTCCTGACGTTAGAGCCGTTTTTGGCGATGGGCGCCAAGCGCGTCGAGGAGATGGACGACGGCTGGACACTGCGCACCGAAAATGGCGCAGCGGTCGCCCAGTTCGAGCACACCATGGTCATCACCCGCGGCGAGCCGATTGTACTGACCCGTCGCTCCGACGAAGAGCTCGATGTCGGTCAATAGGCGACCCGTCTTCGGCGTTGCCGTCGGGCTAAGCCTGCTTTTTCGCCTCTTCGTGATGCGCCGGCCGAGCCGCCGCCACAATGGCGCCAGAAAATATGACCGCTCCCACAATCAACGCGTTCCACAGCGCGGCGGTGACCTCAAAGAACTCGCCGACAAAGGGGCTGGCCACCAGCCATCCTCCCAGAATCAGGGCCGTCCAACGCACGCCGTCAAAGCGATGCGGATTGGTGTAGCGAACCACACCGAGCACGGTCATCGCCACGCCCACAATCAGGGCATTCGCCCAGGCCGCCGGCGCCCAGGCAAACCCCAACACCCAGGGACTGGCGATCAGCCATAGCCCGCAAAGCAAAAACACCGACGTCACCGCCGAGGGCCGACGAAGTGATCGCTGATTTTCGCTTCCGTTGGTCATGGCGTTCTCCGGGGACACGAGAGACGACAGCGCCGTCCTTCGATGCATATTCGACCTTAACAATACGGAAAATAAGCACTTTTTATCGCTCATCAACGACTGCCCCCCCGAATATTCGCCACCTTCGAATTGTGCCACCGGTGGTTAGATTTCGCCCGGAGCACCATACATTCGCAACGGACTGAACTTGCCATCTCGGAGGCGACGATGACTCAGCAGACACGACAATCGGAATTGGCGGATTGGATTCGCGCCATCGGCCGCTGGAAGACGCGCCAGCGCCAGCTCAAAAACTTGCTCGCCGGCATCGAAAATTTGTTGCGCGACCGCGAGGAGCTCATGGAGGAGGCGCTGTGGATGCGGGCGACGGCGGGCAACGCCGCGGAGCGCGAGGAGGCCGACGCGGCGCTGAGCAAGGCGGTGGCCATGGCCCAGGAAGAACACGAGTCGGCCCTGCGGGCGCTGACCGACATCTACCAGACGCTCGATGAAAGCCATGTCGAGGGGTTATTTGAGCGACCTCGCACCATGGAGTCGACGCAACTTTCGGATACTGTCGACGAGGCCAGCCGGGCGTCCTTTCCGGCCAGCGATCCGCCGTCCTTTAATCCCGGCCACGCCTGATCGAGAACGCTCCGGCCTGATCGAGAGAACGCTCGGGATCTGGCCAGAAGATCACAACTCCTTTATCTTCGCGGTCCGCGCGCTGACACCATACCGACCACGGTAACCGAACGGACGCTACAAGGGCCGCGAAATGGAGACCCTCGAGTTCTTTTTCGACATCGGCACCTCCGATATTCATACATGGTTGGTAGGCGGTGTCATCACGGTGGTGCTGTTATTTGTATTCGCCCTGATATCTCGCCATCAGCAGCGAAAGCGGCGCGCCAACTGGAAGGAGGCCGCCCAGCGGCTGGGGATTGAAGCCCGAGGCCGAAGCGGCGGTCTTCTGGGAGGGTCGGCGGAGCCGCTCGAAGGTCGGATTCGAGGCCGACAGATTACCGTGCGGACCCGTCGAGAGAAAATTCAGACCAGCAACTCATCGCTTCGGGATATCGAACCGTCGATGGCACGCAACTCATTGCGCGGTCGCAGAAAGCGCCGCCGACACCGGAGAAATCGACGGAGCGAACAGTATCGAGTTCTGACAGTCATCGAGGTGGAGTTGTCCCGTCGGTGGCGCGGCGTCGGCCTGGAGCAACATCGCTACGGCACGGCAATCGACGGGGCTGATGTCGACCCCTTCGACCAGGACTACAATCTGTACGGCGACGTCGATCCCCGCCTGGAACAATCGCTTCGAGATGCACAAGGCCGCCAGGCGCTGGATGGTATCGCCGAGGCCTTTGACAATTTTGGTATCGACAATCAGACGCTGACCGTCGAGCGCGCGGGGCGAATCGAGGAGACGGGCTCTCTGGTGCACTTTGTCCAGCGCGCCGTCGATGCCGCCACAGAACTGGACGGCCTCGACGTCGCACCGAAGCGTAACCGGAACGATAAGGCTACCGGGAAGGCGCTATTTCCGGAGGTTTGAAAAGCGGCTCACCACAGGAGCGCCGCCGTCGTGGCCGCCGGTGCTCCAGCTCGAAACGCCGATTCGGCGACGGGGATGCCGTATTCGTGATTTCCGGGCGGAAAGCGCAGTATGCCCTGCCCGACGTCGTCGCACGCGATGACAGCGCCGGGTCATCGCGAATGCTCGCCCCGGCGCGAAGATGTCATCGGCTCCAACTCTTCATTGGGAGGTATGAGGTTGCTGACGAAATGCCTCTCCGAAGTGGATGCATTGCGACGGATATCCTGCCGGTTATGAACGGTTGGAGCCGATAACATCCCTGTTATCGCGTCGTCGCCAACGCAGCGTGGTTCGTCGTGCCCTCGAGATTTCGCCACTTTTTTCGACGTCTCGCTGACTCCAGACTGCAGGGGCCCGCTCGCCAGCGAACGCGGCGAAGCTCTCCGCACTCCCAAAGCGGTGCACCACAGGATCGCCCCCGGCGCTCCCCTAACGAGTTCCTAGGCCGAAAATTCGATATCATCGGTGTGGGAGACGATATGACCGTTGTACAGAAATGAGATCTGGCGCAGCGCCGACGCCTGATCGAATTCGGTCTGAGCGCTGATGCCGTCGGCAGGCGTGATGACGTGAAACCAGCGGAGGCCGGCCGACGCCGCGGTCTGTCCGACACAGATATTGGCGACTGTACCGACGATAATCAGATTGTTGACGTCCCAGACCCGCGTCAGATAGTGATCGAGGGCAGTCTCGTAAAAACCGTCGTAGCGGTTTTTCTGGACCACCAGGTCGTCGTCTTCACGGGGTAAGTCGTCGATAATCTCCCAACCCCCGGTGCCCTCAATGCAGTGCGGAGGCCACAACTCGAACTCTTTGTCGTCTTCGGTGTGGGTATCCTGAGTAAAGGCGATGTGAACGCCGTGGGAACGGGCGGTCTCCAATAATCCGGCGATGCCATCGACGGTGTCGGCGGCAGCCTCGACCTGAAGAGCGCCGTTGGGGCGAACGAAATCGTTTTGCATATCGACGATGACAAGTGCCGTATTGGACGGGTTGATCGTCAACTGGTCTTTGACCGGAATTTCGGGGATGGAAACGGTATCATTTTCGGGCAGATGATGGGCCATCGCCGGACTCCTCGGGATTGTAGTACCATGAGTGGATCAGTAGAGTAGTAACACGACGCGACCGTGGACAACCTTTTGACGAGAAAACGCCATGGCTTCCACCATTGAAACCGGCGATCGGGCCCCGGACTTCACACTTCCCGACGAGCGGGGAATCGACGTCCATCTGTACGATGCATTGGACGATGGCCCGGTGATGCTGGTGTTTTATCCCGCCGACTTCTCACCGGTCTGCACCCGCCAGATGTGCAATTACCGCGATCGCTACGACGACTTTCAACAGCTGGGAATCGGGATTTTGGCCATCAGCGACGATCCTGTGGACAGCCATCTGGAATTTCGCCAGGACAAGGATCTGCCGTTTCCACTGCTATCGGATCCGGAGCACGAGGTCATCGATGTCTACACCGGCAGCGGCCTGCTGAGCGGCGGCGGAGCATATCGGGCGAATTTCATCATCGATACCGATGGCGTCGTCCACTACGCCCATGTGGAGACGATCAGTCTGTTTCGGCGCAATGCCGACGAACTTCTGGAGGCGGCCCGCGAGGTCGCTGCTAATAGATGAGGATTGCGAGCAGGACAATGGTCAATACCGCCGTCGACACCATCAGGGCGGCGAGCATACGAGAGCTGCGGCGAAACGAATCCGGCGTCAGGGCCATGAGCTTCCTCCTTGAAGCAGCACGGGTCCGATCTGAATTGTGCGAAGTGCCCTACAACCTATACACGCCGGGCACGGCCCGCCAGTTTGCGACCGCTCGTCGACCTGTCAGCGGTCTACGGGATCGCCTGTGACGATGACGGAGTGGTCGGCAGGCCGTCGCCCATTGAACCCCGGTAGCGATATCACTTACGGTAAGCGTCTGTCCCTGCAGTCTACGGGGAGTAATCCGCGAGGCCGGAACGGTCAGCAATATGTGCAATGCGACGGCTCGCTTCGGTGTTCCAGGCGGCATATCAGTCAGGAGAATAGCATGTATTTTCAGCACCAATTGGCCGTCATCGTCGTTCTTTGTATCGGCGCCATCGCCACCGGCTGTGGGGGCGGAGATGCCACCGTCGAATTAAGCGACCATCAAACACTGGCCGCCATCCAGATCGAAGCCCAGTGCAACGCCTACTGGGAATGTCCGCAAGCCCGGGCCAGTTCGGCGACGACAGGGGTGGAGGTACACCGATTTTCCTCACCCCAGGACTGCATCGACAGCCTGACCGGAAAGGACCTGGACGACGCCGACATAAGCCTGCGCAATGTCGGCGGCCACGAGTTGGAGTGGGGACTCGAGGAGGGCCGGATCGAATTCGACGAAAGCCGGTTTGATGCCTGTCGAGATGCCGTCGAAACTCAGTGGTGCAACGGGACATTCGAGCCTGGAGCGCCCTTTTCGGCCGAGGGCTGCCAGGGGCTGATCACGGGACAACGCACCGACGGTGACCCCTGTCTCCACGACTGGGATTGCGCCGATGGCGCTAACTGTAGCGACCGCGAAGGCTCCCAATGCTGGGATCGATGCCAGGACGTCGACGAGTCGTCGGCCAATGACGGAGCCGACCTGCTGTGTGGCGATGACGCCTGTAGCGAAGACGAGTACTGCGGTCGCGAATCCGACACCTGCGAGCAGCGCGGCACCGAGGGAGATGCCTGCGATCCGGAGCATCGGCGCTCCTGCGCCGAAGAATATATCTGCACCCGAGACGAGTCTTGTGAGGAGCCGAATTTGCAATCCGAAGGCGACGCCTGCATCGACCGGGTAGACGTCTGCGAACCGGGTCTTGTCTGCTTTGCCGACCCCCGCGGGCCCAGCACCCTGCTCAGCAGCGGCCACTGCGCCCCGCCCGGCGACGACGGCGACGACTGCCGCTTCGATCACGACTGTGAGTACGGCCTGTATTGCATCGGCGAAGACGATGAGGACAGCCGGTGCAGCCCGGCCAATCCGGTGGGCGAACTGTGCGCGACCAACGACCACTGCGACGACGGCTACTGCGATGACGGCGAGTGCATCGAGCTATTTGCCGCCGGCGATAGCTGCACTCGCAATGACGAGTGCCAATCCGGCAATTGCCACAATGAATCATGCACCTCGTCTTCCGATCCCGATCACTGCGAGGTCCCCGAAGGAGACTGACGTTCTTCGGTCTTCTCAGCGCACAGCGCGCAGTCCGTACACGACGGCCCGGGCCAGCAACCGCTCCCGCATCGAATCCGGGTCGTCGAGGTTCATGCGCCGCAGATGTTCGTCGAACCGCCCCGACGTGGAGGCGCCGAGTTGACTGGCCTCGATGTTGGGGATCCGAAACGACTGGATATCGTCGACGACGCCCTTGAGGTGTTGGAGAGCCTCCACCAGATCGAGCTCCACTTCGCTCAGGGCGCTGCCGAAGGGACATCGCTCGATAACGCCTTGCTGGCGATAGGTTGCCAGGGCCTCGTCGATTCGCTCCGGCCGATTCGATCTGGCGTGCTTCGGGATGGTGTAGTCGTCGGGCAATTTCCCGCTCTCTTTGGCCTTCTGTACAAGCGATGACTGAAATCGGGCATCGCAGACACCGATGAGCTGGTCGATGACCTCCTGGTCGGTGCGCCCCCGCAAATCGGCGATGCCGTATTCGGTGACCACAATATCCCGGAGGTGTCGCGGCACGGTGGTATGTCCGTAGTTCCAGACGATATTGGACTGGACTTCGCCGTCGCTTTTGCGCGTCGACGGCACCATGATGATCGACCGTCCATCCTCCAGATAGTGGGCCTGCGAGACAAATTCATACTGGCCGCCGACGCCGCTGACGACGCGACCGTCTTCCAGCCCGTCGGAGACCACCGCGCCCAGTGCAGTGACCATCATTGCCGAGTTAAAGAAGCGAGCGTCGACGCGCTGCTGTCGCTTCTGCTGTTCATTGCCGTACAACAGATTGGTAAAGCCCACGGCGCGCATCGATAGCCTTCGGCGCATCTCGTCGTCGAGGTTGCGTAGTTCGTCGTAAAAGCGCTGTGAGCCGAGGTAGAAGGCGCCGTGGAGTACGGCGTCGTCGACTTCGCGCTTCAGCACGCCGCGCTGGGCCATGTACAACAGCCCCTCGACGAACATCTCCGTCGACGCATACAGCCCCTCATCGAAGGGCCCCATACCGCCGATGGCGTCGACCAATTGGGTCTGTTCGTCTGTGGGCTCCAGATCGTCGATGATCTGCCCGTAGGTTCCATCATCTTCGTGGCGAAGCAGCGATGCCCAGGACAGCGCAGTCCCCAGACCTCCGATTCCGATCTGGACGGTGCCGCCGTCTCGAAGCAGCGACGCGGCGCGAAGACCGATGGCGTATTCCTGATTGGATACCGGCAAATTGGGAAGCGAAAATAACTCGTGATCGTAGCGCTTGTCATCGACGACCATATCGAAGGTTCCGTCGTCGACGACCGCCGAATCCCCCAGTTCCGGGAGCCGGCGGTTGACCTGGGCGGCCAAAATCGGGCGCTCCGACGGTGCTTTGGCCCTCAATTTGGGAAATAACTCCACGGAAATATCCGTATTGCAGCTCAGGTCCCAGCCGCCATCGGCGGGCGCCACCATCTGGCCGATCAGATCCAGATCGGCGTCGTACATCATCCGCAGACCGTCGGTAAAATTGACATTCCGGTGCATGCGCTGGGCCGACGGAAGAGAGAGCATGCTTCCCGGCGAGTGAAAAAACTCCTGGACCCGAATCGACTCCGGCAATTTTTTCCGGGCCCGGAGATTAACGTAGTCCAGGTCGGGAACACCGGCGTATAGCCGCTCGAGCACGGGCTTCATCAACCGGCGCTGCAATTCCGAACCCCCGGGACTGGGCGTCGACAGACTGAGGGCCGTCAAAATATCGAGTTCTTCGATCTCGCCATCGACGGCCCGAGAGACCAACTCGTTGGCGATGTGATTGGGTTTTCCAATCCCCAGCGGAAAGGCGACTTTGAGCCTCCGCCCTCGCTGTTCGATGACAGAGTCGACGAGTTGTTGAATGTCGCGATACGTCGTTGTGCTCATGATGCTCTTTTTTTTACTGTGTGGAGTTCGCCCGGCTTCTGCCACGTCATGCAGGGCTTCGGTCTCCGATATCCGTCAACGCGGCTATTCGCCGACGACCGAAAAATGAAGTCGATTTCCCTCGGAGAATAAAAACGGGACTTGAACGGGACAGGCCTGTCCTTCGAATGGTGGAATCTCAATCTGGCGAATTGTCTCCTCGAGACACTGTGTAAGCCCGGCGTCCTCAACGGTGGTCTCCATGGCGACATCGCCAACTGTGCCCGACGACTCCATGGTCCACACGGCGACGACGGCTCCCGGATCGTCGGGATGCACCTCCAGATGCCGGCTGCCGCAGTCTTGCAGTTGGGCGAAGTGATCACCGACGGCCCGCTGGACCGCCTCGGCATCGCAATCGCCGTAGCCCTCTTCGGTGGCCTCACTGAATTCGCGCTCCGGAGGCGTCACAAAGGAAATGCCCCAGCGCGTCTGGTACTCGGCTCCGGCGTCGCTGCCATCGTCGAGATGGCGCGACAGCACCTGGTCGACACAATCGGCGACCTCGTCGATCCCCAGTTCATCCCTGACGATGCGCGGCGAGATGCCGTCGCCGTCAGCCGAGACTCCGGCCTCAATGGCGATACGGCCGCTCGTCGACTCGCCGTCGGAGCGCGCACCGTCGTAGCACTCGTGAAGAGAATCCGTCTCGGCATTCATGGCACCGATAATTCGCTCTTCGTAGCCGCCGACGATAAGCAGTTCCAGCTGTTCGCACGCCACATCCGGGCTGTATTCGGCGACGGCATATACATCGGGATCGACGTCGTGTGATAACCCGGCGAGGTCGTGGGCGCTCCAGTCATCGCTGTCGCACTGGTTCTCGAAGAGGCTTCGGGCCTCGCGGTGCTCTCGACCGGTGCCCCGTCCTGCGGCCTGCATATATCCCCGGTTGGTACAGGCCACCGACAGCCCCTTATCACAGAGCTCTTCGAAGGTCTCGAGCGCCCGCTCTTCGACATCGCCGTCGACACCGTCGGACTGCTCGACGACCACGGCGATCTCGTCGTGACAGCCCGCCAATTCGCCGAGTTGGCAGGCCCGTTCGAAATCGCGTCGCCCGGCGTCTCCCTCCGGATCGTCGATGACACCCAACCGCCTCAACTCGCCGTGCGCATGGCACGAGGGGCCGTCATCGGCCTCCGCACAGCCCCACTGGTACAGGGCGGCGGCGCGATCGAAATCCGGTTCACCGACGGCGCCGATGGCCCACAGCCGGGCCAGCGGTCGACAGCCCTCGATGGCGCCGCGCTCACAGGCCTCGATGAGATAGGGGAGCGCCTCCGAAAACCGCCCCTGAGCGACCCGCTCGTCGCCCTCTTCAACGCAACTGGAGACTCGAAAACAGGAGACCTCTTCGTCGGTGGCCACGCCATCGGCCACTTCCGTGGGCCCGGAGGGTGCACACCCGACTGCCGCCAGGAGCAACGCCAACGCCATCAATCGCACTCGACCTGATCTATCCAATATGCTCTCCGGATTGAAAACCTTCCGATACGTATTGCACCCGCTGACAATTGACGGTTGCCATTGTGCTCTGTCCGGCGCCGGACAACAAGCCCGACGCTCTCTCCACACCCCATCGAACGGAGATCTGAATTGCATTTCTTCCCGCAATAATGGAGCATAATATTGATGCCAAGACTTCTCTTTCTGTATTGTATCTATGACGACGATATTGCCTCCCGATTCGCCCCATCGCCACGCCGTGATCGCCGGCGCCAGCCTGGCCGGGCTGTGTGCGGCCCGGGTGCTGTCGAAATCCGACTATTTTGAGCGGGTTTCGATTCTGGATTTCGACGAGTTGAGCGACTGCGACGAACCGCGCCGCGGCGTCGGACAGGGCCATCACAGCCATGTCTTGCTCCACGCCGGTCTTCAGGCCATCGAGCGCCTATTTCCGGGACTGACCGACGAACTCGACGACTTCGGCGCCGGACTCGTCGATGCCGGCGCCGAGATGCGGTGGTACCAGTCCGGTCGCTGGAGACCGCGATTTGCCAGCGACGTCGAATTATTCTGGTGCGAACGGGCGCGCCTGGAGTCGGCGATTCGCCGTCGATTGAGCGCCGAAGAGGGGCTCGAAATTGTAGACCGGCGAAAAGTCGTCGACTTTCTGGACTCCGACGACGCCGATGGCAACGCGGTAGGTGGTGTTCGCGCCGAAATCGTCGGCGACGATCAAATCCAGAAGTGGCCCGCCGAATTGGTGGTCGACGCCATGGGTCGCGGCACCCGGACGCCCGGGCTGCTCGACGATTTTGGAGTCGACTCCTTTGAGACCGAGCGCTGTGACGTCGACCTCAGCTACAGCAGCTTTAAGACAACGTACCCCGACGATTACGACGGAACATGGAAGACTCTGGTCGTCTATCCCTCGATTCCCGAGCAGCGTAAAATGGGGCTGTGCTACCCCGTCGACGACGAGCGCTTCCACGTCACCCTCGGCGGCTGGTGCGGTGACGCCCCGCCGACTGACGACGAGGGCGTCGCCCAATTCGCTCGCAACCTCGGCCACCCGGCACTGGCCGAATTCATCGGAGACAGCGAACGGGTCTCCAAGATCCATCGCTTCCGGGTTCCAGAGGCGACATGGCGGCGCTACGATCGCGTCCAAAACTGGCCGACGGGCCTGATCTGTGTCGGCGATGCGGTCTGCAATTTCAATCCCGTCTACGGCCAGGGCATGACGGTCTGCGCAAAGGCCGCCGAAGAACTCGAAACGATGCTGCAACATGCGAATACACCTCGAGGATCGGCCCCGTTATTCAACGGCCAGCGGGCGCGCTCCTTTCAGCAAACCGTGGCATCCATCGTCCATACCCCGTGGTTGCTGTCGGCCAGCCAAGATCAACTCTACCCGGAGGTCTCCGGCGTCAGCGGCCTTCCGGCCCACGCCGGATTTATGGTCAAACACATCGTCGACGCCTCCTGTTACCATGAATCGGTGTACGAGGCGTTTCTGGAAGTCCTGGCGCTGAAATCCTCACCGCTCCGATTTCTGAGTCCGAAGGTCGCCCCCCGGCTTGCGACGCACGCCGTATCCCGCGCCGTTCAGGGACTCATGCCCCAGAATTGATGGCAGCGCCGTCTCCGGCGCCGGCATCGTCATGGCGGATATCACGCATCGGCCTCGGAGACGACGCGACCGGTCAAGCGCTGGATCTGCTCGAGCAATTCATCGGTATCGTAAGCCCCTTTCTGGACGATATCGACGACCTCTCCGTCCAGGTTTTGGCGGTCCTGAGAGGTCAACTCCTTGGCGGTGACGACAATGACCGGAAGCTCCGGGAACCCATCGTCGGCGCGGATGCGACTCAAAAACTCGAAGCCATCCATGCGGGGCATCATCAAATCGAGCAGCACCACCTCGGGGGGGCGTTCGGCGACGATCTTCATGGCCTGCTGACCATCGACGGCGGTGGCCACCGACCATCCCGATGACTCCAGCGTACGGCGCATCAAACTTCGCGTCGGCTCGTCGTCTTCGACGACCAGAATTTCTCCGTCGTCGCCGCCGCGATACTCGTCGAGGACCTCGACAAGCTGGCTGCGATCGATGGGCTTCATCATGTAGTGGTCGGCACCGGCGGCCTGGCCTCGCGAGCGCTCGGAGACCATCGTCAGCAAGACCACCGGAGTGGTGGCCAGCACCGGATCGGCGCGAAGCTGTGACAACACCTCCCAGCCGTCCATGCCGGGCATCATAATATCGAGGGTGATCACCGCCGGTTCCACATCGCGGGCGAGTTCCAACCCCTGTTGGCCATCGGAGGCGACGACCACATCGAAACCGGCCCGCTCCAATACCCGTGTCAGCAGTGTTCGCACATCGAGATCATCGTCGATGACAAGCACCGTGTCCCCCGTTTTGGGTTCGGTCGTCGTCGACGTCCAGGTCTGGGACGACTCTCCGAGTCCCGTCGGTTCGTCGAACTCCGGAGGCTGCCAGTCGGACTGGCCGTCGTCGGCCTCCTGATCGGCGTCAGCATCTTCACTTTCATCGGGCAACCACACCGTAAATGTCGTGCCCTCTCCGGGCGTTGAGGCCACATTGATGCCGCCGCCCAAAAGCCCTGTAAAGTGGTCGATCAGGGTCAGCCCCAGCCCACTGCCGTCGAATTTTCGCGTCGACGACGTATCGGCCTGCGAAAAGGCCTCGAAGACGGACTCCAACTCCTCTTCGTCCATCCCGATGCCCGTATCGCTGACCGTCAGCACCACCCGGTCGGCGTCCCGACTGGCCTGAAGCGTCACCGTGCCATTTTCCGTGAATTTGCAGGCGTTACTGCCCAGATTAAATAAGATCTGACGGACCTTCGTGGCGTCAGTGCGCATGGTCCCCAGGTCGTCGTCGACATCGATGATCAGTTCGTTGCCGTTGCTGTCGGCCATCGGTCGGAGCGTCGTCTCGACGCGCTCGAAGATCTCGGCGATATCGGCCACATCGTAGTGGACATCGACTTTGCCGGCCTCGATTTTGGCGAGATTGATGACGTCGTCGACCAGCGCCAACAGCTGATTGCCCGAGGTCTGAATCCGGGTCAGATCGGAGACCAGAAACTCCGGCGAAAGCTCGGCATTGCCGTCGTCATCCCGGGCCAACTCCACCTCCTCGATGAGCATCTCGGAGTAGCCGATGACGGCATTGAGCGGAGTGCGAAGCTCGTGGCTCATATTGGCCAGAAAGGTGCTTTTGGCGCGGCTGGCCTCCAATGCCTTGTCGCGGGCCTCGCGAAGCTCGAGCTCCCGCTGTTTTTGCTCCGTGATATCGCGAACGACGACCACCGCCCCGTCGTGGTCGCCGCGGTAATTTCGGATCGAGACATCGGCCGGAAAGCGGCTTCCATCGATCTGATGGGCCATGTACTCGCCGTCGAGGGTCCCCGTCGCCTCCTCCTGTCGACCACTCCACTGCAACTCGGGCAACAACGCCTGAAGTGGTTCGCCGATGAGGTTCTCGGAGGGGGCGCCAAATAAATCCGAAGCCCCGGGATTGGTGCGCTGGATTCGGCCCTCGGTATCGACGACGATGACACCATCCGGTGCGGTCTCCAGAATGGCCCGGGTCTGAACATCCTCTTTTCGAAGATTGTCAATGAGCCATTCCTGGAGTCGGTCTTTGAGGCGAACCACGGCAAATGCCACCATCGCCAGCCCCGAAATCCCGAATAGGCGCAGTAGATCGACCTGCTCGGGCGTCATCCGCTGATCGAATTCGTACCCCGCATAGGTCATCGCATAGAATCCGGCAGTGGCGACGACGACGGCCACAATCCAGAATAATCCGGAGCGCTTGCCGGCCAGCAGCAGCGCAAAGAGCGGAAAAATCGCAAGCCAGGGCAGCGACGGCGCTGCAAGCCCGCCGATCATCGCCGCCAGCGGAAGGCTGATGGAAAATATTGACGCCACCAGCACATTGCCGGCCAGTGGGGGACTGCCGATCCAGCGCATCAAAAATAGCGACAGCGTAACCCCCACCGTCCCCGCTACCATCAGACCGGCCGACATCGGCAGATTGAAGCCAAAGAAAAACAGGACGGCAAAAAAGGGCCCCCAGGGCCACAGCGCAAAGACGGTTTTGACCGTCAGTTTCGCGCGTCGGTATTCGATGCCTCCCGCCTGCGCAATGTCGTCGGGCACAAAATATCGGCTGGCTGTTTCGATGGCGCGCAGAATCTTATTGATCATATAGTCCAACCTTCACTTCCAATACTTCTCGGGACTACAACCCGCTACAGAAATTTCAGTAATGCGTAGAATTCAGAGTAATCCTAATCCAGTCTCGGTTCCAGTGGCAATCCCCCCTGTTGTCGACGCGGGCTCACCGACCGGCGGGACGGCGCCCGGCTGCCGACTGCGTCAACCACTGTCGGGCCATGGCCGCCTCATCGGGCTTGAAGTAACGGGCCTCGCCCTTCGAGAGGACATCGCCGGCGCGGGTCAACCACTCCTGCCAGCCCTCGTCTCCGACAATGGCGAAGCGCTGTATATCGCTCATATACTCCGGGGTCATCTTCAGATCTTCGATCACCGCCCGGGGCTCCATCTCGTCGAGTTCGGTGACATCGACGTACAGATGGACCGCATCGTATTCACTGATGGCATTTCGAAGATCGTCGTGAATATGCTCCACATCCTCGGTGGTCATCTCGCGGTGGATGGCGTAGGCGACGACATTGGGTTCCTGAAAATCGATTGGTTCGATCATGGTGGTGCTCCTGGCTTCGATAATGCGAATTGGACAACGAGACCGAAATATAGCCACCATTACCGAGGCTCAAAACCAGAGCTTCGACGTCGCGCCCGATCAGGCCACGACCCACCCGACTCCGATGGCGACGACGGCCACCATCAGCGGAAAGATCCAGTGGGCATTACCCCAGACCACGCGCTCAAAGAACCACCGCCGCACTGCCGCAATTGTCCCGCTCAACACGACACCGGGAGCCACCATATACAGCCCGACGGACGCCATCAGTCCGATAGAATACAACTGGAAATCCTCCGGCCCCCCAAGCGCCCCCAGGTCGGCGAGTACAAAGCCGACGATGGCCCCCAGACCGGCGGCCAGCCAGCCGCGAGCGGCCAGATTGACAAGAACCAGTGTCACCGTCAGTTGTCGTCGATCCGAAAAATCTGCCATAACCGCTTGCAGTACTGTTTCGTGGTTTTGGTCCGAAGGCTCAAGGCGCCGGCGAATGGAGGTCGTCAAACGCTTTTCAGGCGTCGATAAATCCGGCGCGCTCCAATTCGTCGAGCAGCGCCGGCAGTTGGTCGTATTGCTGCTGCAGATCGTCGATGACAAATTGCCAGTAGTCGGCCTCGCCGCCGCGCTGCAACTCGTCTTTGAGTCGGCGCAACACATCACAGGCCCGCCGGTAGTGGCGCCGCGAGCGCCGACCGATGAGATAGGAGACAACGCTCAACCGACAGGAAATCACGACCTGGGTGCGGCTTGCGTCACAGGCCTCGATTAACTCGTCGGCGCAAAGCCGGGCCCGGTGGTGATCCTCGTGCTGAAACCAGACGTCGACGGCTTCGTCGATCTCGCCGCGGTCGATCAACGTCTTTATCCAGACGTCCGGAAGCTCTCGGCAGACCGCCTCTTTGACATCATCGATGGGATCGGCGGCCCCGGCGCGGCGGGCGTAATCGCGCAACGCGCGCAGATCTTTGAGATAGCCGCTTCGCTCAAAGAGGGTGCTCGCATAGGGGATGACTTCCACCAGCTCCGCCCCCTCGAGTGTGGCCGCCAGGTTCTCGATGGCCTGTCGGGCCTCGCCGATCCCGAGCTGTGGACTGTCGGATTGGCGCCATTGCTGCAACCTGTCGCGGCACCGGTCAGCGACGTCGCGTCGGCTCTCGTCATTCGCCTCCCACTGACCTTTGCCGACCGGGAGATCTTCGAAGGCCTCGTCGGCGCGCTCGTACAGCGAATCGCAGACCTCGGGCATCAACGGCCCTTCCCAATCGTAGACCCCGCCCTCGTCGTAGTACGGCGGCAGATGATCGAGGATACAGCCCGCGCCACCCAGCGTGTCATAGGCCCCGAAGACGACGCGGCCCACACCGTGTAAGAGAAGCGTCCCGGCGCACATCACGCAGGGCTCGAGCGTCGTATAACAGGTCATCTCCCCGGCCCTCGGCCACAACCGGTCGTCGACATCGTCGAGGGCCACAATTTCGGCGTGGCGCCCCGGCGTATACTCCGGCTCGACGACGGCGCTGTGGCCTTGTCCGACGATTTCGCCGTCCAGAACCACCACGCAGCCGATCGGCAAATTGCCCTCCTGTTCGGACTCCAGGGCAATGTCGATGGCCCGACGCATAAATTGTTTATCCTTGCTGGTACTCATCTCACCGCGCACTGTCGTCCGATGTCGCCTGCGGGTCAAGACCTCCAACCCCGGCCGTCGCCCGGCGCTGGAAGAGGACCTCGCGGAATCCTTCGAAGTCACCGATAATTCCCGTAGAATACCAGCGCCTCCAGCGCCCGGAGGCGACCATTGAACCCGATGCAAGGAAGGTCCCGGCATGTCTCAACAGATCACCGTCGAAGAGCGCGACCCGCAGATCGTCGTCAGCACCCGCTTTGAGTGTGCCGCCGCGGCAATGGGCGACCACTTCGAAAAGATGCTTCCGCCGGTCTACGCCTACATCGAAGCCCAGGACGGCGAAGTCGTCGGCCCGCCCTTTGTTCGCTACCACGCCATTTTCGACAATCGCTACCACCTGGAAGTCGGCCTTCCCGTCGACCGGGCCATGGACGCCAAAGCGATGATGGAGTGCAACGAATTGCCCGGCGGCCACGCCGTCGTCACCACCCACGTCGGGCCCAATAAAACGCTGGGCAAGACCCACCGCGCCGTCCGCGACTGGATCCGCGACCACGACCAGTGGACGCCCGACGGCGCCGCCTGGGACTTCTATCTGGAGCGGCCCGACGACGGCGACGACGCATCGCCGCGCACCAAGGTGTTTTATCCGGTTAAAGCTACTGAGTAACCACGACGGGTGAGGTAGCTGGAGACGCCCCTCCGAGCGTCGGCTGAACAACGCCGACGCCCACCTCCTTTATGCTCGTATGAGTGCCAATCGAGCCGCCAACTCGCCGATGGCGAGTCGTGCTCTGGGGAGGGGCGTTGCACGTCAAAATACGCCTCTCCCCAACTCCATTGGCATCCCTACGGGCATAACGGAGATGTCTGAGCCGTAGGCGACGACAGAGGGGCGACTGCGCGAGCCGGTTTAGAAGGCGACAGCGACGAGCACGGTCGACGCGACACGGAGCGGTAAGTTCGCGCACGGCACGGCTGTGACTACATTTGTGCTGAATTCGTCGTTTCTCGCCTCTCCGCCATTTCGTGTCCCGACGTCGAGGTTATGCTGTGCCACCGTATCCCGACAACAACCGCATCGCCGATATCCTCGATGACGTCGCTGACATCCTCGAATTTCGCGACGACAATCCGCACCGCGTCCGCGCCTATCGCCGGGCCGCCGATCGGATCCGCGACTTCGACGACTCCGTCTCCGACCGCTATGCGCGCCGCGGCACCGCCGGACTGCGCTCCATCGAGGGCGTCGGCGAGCGCCTTTCGGCCACCATTGCCGAGATCGCCGAAACCGGCGAACTCGGCTTGTTGACCCGACTTCAGAGCGAGCTTTCGCCGGTCGACGTCTTCTCCAGATTGCCCGGCATCGGGCCCGAATTGGCGAAGCGGATCGTCGACGAACTCGACGTCTCCACCCTGGAGGAACTCGAAGAAGCGGTCCACGACGGCCGACTCGTCGACGTCGACGGCATCGGCGCCTCCAAAGCCACCGGCATCGGCCACGCCCTGGCGGGCATGCTCAACAGAGGGGCCCGACGCCGGGCCCGGCACCGACAGGTTGATGACGAGTCCAGCGGCGACGACCGCCCCCCCCTCCCGGTGGCACTCTTACTCGATCTGGACGCGGAGTACCGCCGCCGGGCTCAAACCGGCAGCCTCCGCTACATCGCCCCCCGGCGCTTTAATCCGGACAACGAAAAATGGCTTCCCATCATGGAAGTCGAGCGGGCGGGCATCGCCTTTACGGTCGTCTTTAGCAATACCCGCCGCGCCCACGAGCTGGGACGAACCGATGACTGGGTCGTCATCTACGCCGACGATGGCGACGACGGCCGACAATTCACGGTGGTCACCGCCACCTCCGGCCCGCTGCAGGGAAAGCGCGTGGTACGGGGCCGCGAACGCGACACCCGCCGCTTCTACGAAAAGCAAAATCGCAGTACCGGCCAGGCGCCGTGATGAGACAATCCCTCAGAAGCGGTCAAAAAAAGCGGACCGAGCAGCCCAAGACTACTCGGTCGCGTTGCTCCCAGCGCGCAACGAAGCCGGACAAATCAGCCGGCGAATGCCGATGGGAGTCTTTTATGACCGCTTCTCAGTCGAGACTGAGGGCCGGGAACGTGCGATCCGATACGGCACGACGGACTTACAATCAGTGCTCTCGCTCGACCAGCTTCCCAGATACCGATGTTGGGCGCCTCACGGGCGACACTGCCGAAGGCGGGGACGCCTCCGTCTCCACCATCGCTCCGCCCGACACCCTGTGTCTCCGCAAGACCCAATATCTCCCATATACCGACAACACAGCGTTGCGCAGGATGCCTCGGCTTCCGAGCACCTCGCCGCCCCATACCGGCAAGATGGAAGTGCGCAGGATGCCTCGGCTTCCGAGCACCTCGCCGCCGTCGTTCAGGCGGCGACTAAAACAGCCACGGGTATAAGCCCGTGTTATCCCGCCAAATCACCAATGATGGCAGGCACCACCGTCGACCGTTCGACCCACGGAGTCGTGTTCGCGTCGGTGGTTCCGACGGACGTCCTTCGATTTGCCATGTTGATTCCTCACGGGCTTATACCCGTGGCTTACCCTGTCGCGCTCCGCGCGATGATGCTCGGGGGCTGAGGCCGCCCTGCGCATCGCGTTGGGACCCCCATGACGCCGCGGGCGTCATGCCGGCGAGGCCGCCGTGAGGCGTGGCTACAACAAACCGGCGATCATGAGGCCGATGACCAGCGGATAGCCTATGATGGCGGGCATCATGGTCAGGCTCATGCCCAGCGCCCGGCCCGCTGCGCCGTCCGGGTAGCCTCGGTAAAAGAGGACTCGGCCGGTGCCGAATACGACGACGGTCACGGCGATGAGAGCCAGCCAGGGGCCGGAGGCGACGGCGGCCAGGGCGGCGATAAAGACGACGGCGATAACGGCCTGCTCCAGCGTGTTTTGTAAAAACGCCGATTCAATGGCGATATGTTCGCTCGGTGGACCGGCCGCCGAGCCGCCGATATCCTGCGGGGACTTGCGGCGGCCGGTGGAGACCATGCCGACGCCGATGAGCACCCAGAGGGCCACGAAGAGGCTCGCCGAGGCGGCAAATGCGAGGCGTTCGGCGAGGTTCGTCGGAAAATCGAAGAGCGCAGGCAGTCCGTAATAGCCGGCGACGAAGAGCGCCAGAGTTGCCACGAAGGCGATCGTCCCATCGCGGCGAATCGCCCGCTCCTGGGCGTCGAGATCGACGTCATCGGCCGGCGTTCGATAATCCTGCGACATGTCGACTCCCAGGCCTGTCGGAAGTTGTGGTGAATTCGCGGTATTCGCCGATCAGGGAGCCATCAACCAGTCGTCGTCATCGTCGCCCTCCTCGACGTCGGGCTCATCAGCGGGCTCGCCGTCGTCTTCATCGACATCGGCGTCGTCTGCAATCTCCTCTTCCGACGGCGCTTCGTCGTCGGGACCAGAAGTGGTCTCCGGCGTCGGCTCTTCGGCAGCTTGTCGAGGTTCAGGTTCCGGTTCCGGTTCGGGCTGCGGTTCCGGCTCCGGTGTCGGTGACGGCTCCTCCACCTCCAGCGGTTCCTGCAACTCGGCGGTGACCACCGGGCCGTCGTCGGGCCCGACGGTGACGGTCTCCGATTCGTAATCGTCGTGGTCGAGCTCAAAGTCGATGGGATCGGCATCTTCGCCCTCGAAGGCAAATCGCATCGTTTCGCCCTCGTAGAGCTCGCCATCGACGGCCAGAGTGGCTTCCGGCGGAATGGTCTCAATCGAGAGTTCGACGGGCTCGTCGTCGGCGGATGGTTCGTCATCTTCGTGTGGCCCTGTGGGATCATCGTCATCGACCCCGGCCTCGTCGCCGTCTTCCGGGCGGTCATCGCCGTCATCGGCGGCCAATTCGTCGCCGGCCAACTGCTGCTGGTGCTCGTCAGCCGACGCTTCCACTTCGCCATCGTCGGACCAGGTCTGATAGGCCACGAGCCCGGCGATGGCGACGGCGATGACGCTGACACCAAATACGGCGACCAGCAGTCGCGGCGAGCGCTCATCAGAGGCGATCTCCCGGGTGGTCTCTTGTTGGTCGTCGACACCGGCGGCCATCGATGGCGAATTGTCGATCGGGCTGTCGCCCGTCGGCCGCGCCGCCTGCTGGCCGGATGGGGCCGACGCCTCCGAGGTGGCCGACGCGCCGGCTCTGGCCGCCTCCACATCTTCGATGATCGCCCGCGTCGACTCATCGGGAGTGGAGACCTCGATATTGGGCGTGGTCATCTTGCACCACTGAACGGAGCCGCTCAGGTCGGGCACCTCTGTGGCGTCGACATCGACCAATTGGTCGGCGAATTCGGCGGCCGTCTCAAAGCGCTCATCCGGTTCGCGGGCCGTGGCTCGGTCGACGACGGCCCCCAGCGGCGACTGCAGTAATTTCTCGGGCACTTCCCACTCCCGGCGCACATGCTTCATCGAGCATTTCCAGGGATTGGTCGCCTGGACGGCGGCCCGACCGGTCAACATCTCGATGAGGATCAATCCCATCTGGTAGACGTCGATGGCGGGGCTGATGATCTGATCTTCGATGTACTCCGGGGCCATATACTCGAATGTGCCGAGCATAAATCCGGTGCGCGTCAATCGCTTCCGGTCGCTGTCGCCGGGATGGGCGATACCGAAATCGACGAGCTTGAGCATCTCACGGCGCGTGCCCGGATCGGTCAAAAATAGATTCGACGGCTTCAGGTCCTTGTGGACAATGCCCCGCTGGTGGGCGTCGCCCAGAGCCTCCAGACAATCGACAAAGAGCGGCAGGACGCGCTCTGGCTCCAGTCCACCGCGCTGGTTGATCTCATGTTCCAGGTCGTGGCCGTCGAGGATCTCCATGATGATAAATGGATTTTCCTGCTCCTCGAGCACGCCGTAGTCGAAAATTTGGACCACACAGGGGTGGGTGATGCGCGCCGCCAGCTTCGCCTCGCGCTTAAAGCGGGTGAGCATGACGTCGCGGTCATTGCCCTGAGAGACCAACGAGGCGATATGGAGCACCTTGATGGCCACATCGCGCTCGATTTCGGTGTCATGGGCCCGAAGTACCGCCGCAAATCCGCCCTGACCCAGTAGGTCGCGGATCTCGTAGCGGTCGTGGATTCGACTGCCGATCTCCAGCCCCATGATCGATTGTTGCTCGTCCATCATAATCCAGCCCAGAGGTCCACCGACGGTATGCCGGAGAGAGAACGTGAGTTTCGCACCTACAGTGCGCCGTCGAATACTACACAGGCCCATCGATATCGAGCAAGGACTCCGGAGAATTGATGGCGCCGGTATCGCCAGCAGTCTTTCGCAGGCCCACCGTCGCCACAAGCGGCGATCGATGCAATGTTCGTTGATTGTCGGGCCAGATCGCTCTAGGCTTGCCTCGGTCTCGAAATAACTGAACAACTCTGCGCGGATCTTCGATGTCGCATGTTGCCTCCATCCATCAGTCGGCGGCCCTGTTGTTGTGGGCCCTCGTCGCGATCGCCACACCACTGACGGCCGCCGCCTCAACACCGATCGACGCTCCCGACGTCTATGAGCCGACGGAAGAACAACTGGAACTCAACGAACAAGGCGTCGAGGCACTGGTCGAACAAGAGCCGGCCCGCGCCGTGGCACTTCTCAACGAAGCCTTTCGACTCGGCGAGGTCAATATTTTGGCGCTGAATCTGGGCCGTGCCTACCAGGCGCTGGGCCAATGCGATCGGGCCCGCCAAAAACTGGAGATGGTCTCCGAATTGCCGGCCATCGAAAATCCGCCGCCAGAGCGCATCGAGGCCGCCGCCGAAGACTATCTTCAAGACGTCGAAGAAAGCTGTGAGCCCGATCACCAGGCCGATATCGAGGAGGCGGATTCCGATGACCTCGATGACGATGCCGATGCCGAAGCGGATGCCGGGGATGTCGACGACGTCGACCACATCGAATTGCGTTATGACGAGGGGCTCGACAACCAGGGGACCATCGGCTTGATCAGCGCCGGCAGTGGGGCCGCCGTCGCCGCTGCGGGCCTCGGCATGCACCTGGTGGCCCGCACCCAGCGAAGCGACGTTGAGTCGCGCATCGACGAGTCCTCACAGGGCATCAACAGCTCCATTACACAGTCCGAAGTCCAGTCCATCGAGACCCGGGCCAACCGACTGGATACGGCGGGATTGCTCATGGGCATCATCGGCCTGTCAGCAGGCGCCATCGGCACCTACATGTGGGCTACGGCGCCGGCCCCCGAACAGAGCGCGTCCTTCGACTTCAACGTCGGCTCCGACTCCCTTGAACTGGGCTGGACGATGCAGTTCTAAAAAGACCTCGCAACCCCAATTACGATTCGCATACCCTTGGGAATGACTCGATGCTCAAATCATTTAATCTGGTACAATTCGTCCTCGTCACCGCATTGGTAGGCGCCGCCCTGGCCTTCGGTTGCGGACAACAATTCGACACCGACGGCGTCCAATTTGTATGCGACGACGCCAGCGATTGCGCCTCGGGCTTCGACTGTCTGGAGCGCCCGGATGGCGAATTCGTCTGTGCGCAGGAACCCTTTGACGATGCCGACAACGACGATGCCGACAACGACAACGACGATCCGGACAACGACAACGACGATCCGGACAACGACAACGA
>LFFM01000574.1_pt1 | contig 25965 bp, 31 predicted proteins | sample 643131 | NCBI WGS metagenome assembly LFFM01 (sample SAMN03777445, study PRJNA286221) | soda lake metagenome | biome: soda lake; feature: Kulunda steppe; material: water; isolation source: sample Tc-Br brine of Tanatar trona crystallizer | place: Russia: Kulunda steppe | collected 2011-07
AAGCCTCGTCTCACACGACCTCAGAACCCCGCTCAACGTCGCATCCGGCCATCTCGAGATTGCTCGGGAGACGGCCGACGGTGCCGAGGAGTCGCTGTCGGCGGCCGGAACCGCACTCGACCGCATGGAAGCGATCATCACCGACCTGCTGACGCTCGCTCGGCAAGGGAACGTGGTCGACGAGCCGGAACCCGTCCGGCTCGTGACGCTGATCGAAGAGGTGCGCACGACCGTGGGAATGGAGTCGGACCGCATCGTCGTCGCGGACGACGTAGTCGTCCCGGCCGACCGCAGTCGACTCGCACAGCTGTTCGAGAACCTGCTCGGCAACGCGGTACGGCACGCCGGCGACGACGTGGTTGTTACTGTTGGCTCTCTCCCAGAGGGCGGGTTCTACGTCGCAGACAACGGGCCGGGCATCGCTCCAGACCGACGCGAACAGGTGTTCGAGGCAGGTGTGACCACGGAGGACGACGGAACCGGATTCGGCTTGAAGATCGTTGCCGAGATCGCTGATGCCCACGGCTGGACCGTCGATATCGGCGAGAGCGACGACGGGGGTGCGTGTTTTCGATTCCACGGGGTCGACGGGATCGAAGAGTGACTGCGGGAGCAGCTGCGTTAAACCGGGTCAAACGCCGGCAGCGCCCGAGTTGACAGCCCATTCGAACTCGACACCACGTCGACGTTGGGGGCTCGGTCGACTCCCGGAAACTCGACATCGATCCGACCCTCACCGGTCAGGCCGTTCTCCGAAACCCGCGCAACGACCCGATAGCTACCGGGCTCCGCTGTGATTCCTCGTAACTCGATTGCTTCACGGGCGTCGACCGTCCACGTTCCTGTCAGCTGAACCTGTCCGTCGGGGAGTGACGGAGTCGTTTCCGCCTCCTCGTGACGGGTCACCTCGACATCGATCTCGCGTGGCCGGTCGAGAACGTTACACAGTCGGACCCCGAGCGGTTCGACACCGTCGGTATCCTCAGTGGATTCTTCGTCGGCGTGTTCCGAGTCTGTGTCATGCTCCGTCGCGGTTTGGTCGTCGATCTCGCCGCTAGCAACCCATTCGTGGTCAATCGAAAGGCGGATCGTCTCGTCGTCGGTGACGCGGTACGGTGTCGGATCAGAGTGGATCTCGCCGACTGAGCGCGTCCCGTTCTCGTCGTACGAGACTGTTCCCGCGTGCTGTACGGTAGCGTGATAGCCACCGTCGATCTCGTGGTCAAACGTTGCCGCCGTCGTCAGATCGATGTCTGCCGCTCCGGCGTCGGCATGGACGTTGTGTGTCCGAACCGCCTCGAACTCCCTCACGTAGTCGGTAACGGACGCCTCGGTGAGTGTGTTCGGCCGATCGGGCGACTCACGCTCGTCGACTGAGGCGGTGCCGAGACCGACCCGTCCGACACACCCGCTGTTCCAGACGAGCGTCCCAACGCCGACGGTCGCGCCGGCGACCCTCGAAAGGAACCCGCGTCGCTTCATGCTCTGGTGCTGTATCGGAGCCCGCAAAAGGACGTGGAAGACACAAACAGCCGTTTTCGTCACTGGTGGCCCACAGGAGAGTCAGCCGCTTTCGGGGGTGAGACGGTGTTCGTCGCCCTCCACAGAGGGATCGACTGCGGCTCGTCAGTCGTCCGCGACTCCCGGCACTGTGCTCTCGTCGTATCCAGGAACCGTTCCGTCGTCGTTCCAGCCGCGAAGTTCGTAGTACGTCGACAACGCCTCGTCGAATCCGTCGATGTCGTAGGGGAGCGTGTCGTCGTCTCGGTCGAACCCGCGAGCGTTGTTGAACGCACGCTCTAACTCGACGATCCGCCCGCCGAGCGCGAGTAGCTCCTCGTAGTCGGCGTCGAGCAGGGCTCCGAGGCGCTCGTCGGTGATCGTTCCCCGTGAGAACTTACAGATCACTCCGGAGTCAAGCACGGCGTTCCGGTTCTCCTTGGCGATGAGTTTTGCCGGCTTGCCCGACAGCCCGGTCGGATCGAGCGCCTCGTCGGTGCCGACGAGCGGGTACTCATACGGATAAAACTCCCCGTACATGTGGTCGGCACCACGGTTTGCGGTCGCAAAGGCGAGGCCCTGCCCGTTCAGCGTGCGACCATCGTGGCCCGAAAAAGCCATGCCTTTTACCGTCCAGTCTTCCGCGCCGAACTCCTCGTGTGCGCGATGTATTCCCTCGGCGAGTTTGTCGCCAACCCCCTCGCGGTACGCGATCTGTTCGACGAGTGAATGGACCAGCTCGGCGTTGCCGAACTCGTCTTCGGACGCGAGGAACATCGAGACAACATCGCCACAGGAGATGGTGTCCATCCCGAGCGTGTCACACAGCTCGTTTGACCGCATGACGTCGACAATGTCGTCGACGCCGGCGTTGCTGCCGAACGCCATCACGGTCTCGAACTCCGGACCCTCGGTCTCGACCCCGCGGTCCTCGTCGCGCGTCGGGAGCTTACAGGCGAACGCACACTGCGAGCAGGTTCCCTTTTTGTACTTTTTTTCCTCGACGCGGTCACCGGAGATCCCTGCTGTACCCTCGAAAGAAGTCTCGGAGAAGTAGTACGCGGGGAGCGCGTCCACCTCGTTGGCGAGTTCGGTGACGCTCGTGGTCCCCTGCCGTTTCATGATCGAGTCGGAAGTGGCGGCCTCCCGATGGACGTCACTCGCCGCATCGGGCCACTCCATGTCCAGCGGTGGGTCGGTACCACCGGACTTCGTCCGGTTGCTAGTGGCACCGTGTGCCACACTGTTACCGTCAAAGGTGAGCGCTTTCAGCCGCTTTGCGCCAAGCACCGCGCCGAGGCCGCCGCGGCCGAACGCCCGCGTGTCCGAGGTCATGATCGATGCGAACCGAACCGTGTTCTCGCCGGCCGGGCCGATACACGCGATGTGTTCGGCCTCCATCCCGTGCGTGTCGGCGAAGCGGTCCGATACCGCAGGAACCGTGGCTTCGACGAGATCGGGGACCGGTTCGAACTCGACGGTCGGTGTTCCCTCAGCGTCGATCTCACGGATGTGGACGGCGAGCAGTTCGTCGCTCTCGCCGACAATCTCGACCGCGCCGTAGCCCGCCGCCACGACGTTTCGGGAGAGAAACCCGCCCGCGTTCGACGAACAGAGCCCATTCGTGAGTGGCGAGACGCTTGTCGCCGCCATCCGTCCGGTGTAGGATGTCTGCGAGTACTGCATCGGCCCCGTCGAGAAGTACAGTCGGTTCGCCGGTCCAAGTGGGTCGACATCTGCGGGGATTCGTTCGTACGCGAGCCGCGTGTTGAGCCCGCGGCCGCCGACGAACGCCGCCGATCGGTCGTCGATCGGCACCGTCGTGGCCGTCCGCTCCGTCAGGTCGACCGTGAGAAGCGGCCCCTGTACGTGTCTCATGGAAACCAGTTCGTCGGTATGGCGATAAAACTCGGGGTGCCGACGATGTTGATAATACATCCTGTCGGCGATGGTACCGATATCGGCGATACTGGCGATTCGACGCGACCGCTGAAGAAACGAATCGGCTGGTCTAACAGCCGCTGGCGCCGCAGGAGGTTTTCCAAAGTATATAAACGCCACGTCCTCTGCTCGCGTTCTCACACGGGGAGCATCCTGTACCCGTTTTACTCACATTCGACTCAAACACCGAGCCGTGATGAAAGACAAGAACCGATCCGACCGACGCGTGACCTCCAGACGCGGCTTTCTCTCCGCAGCGGCAGCGGTCGGAGCCGCGGGACTCGCGGGCTGTACCGGGCCACAAGTGAGCGGGCGGTCCGGAACCGACCCCAACCCTGACGGGGCCACCGAAACGGTCGTCGAGCAGGCTCCGGACTGGTCGGTCGGTGACTCGACGGCTGTCGAGACGGATTACCCCTACACCGCACCGCCGCAGACGATCGACCTCGACGAGAGCGACGGCGCGGTGACGCTCTCGACAGAGCCGTGTCGTCACCAACTCCTCGGTGAGGATAGCCGTGGCGGGCCGTGGGACCTCCCCGAGGTGTGGGGATGGAAGACCACCGACACGGAGCCGAGCGTGCCCGGGCCGATACTCCGCGTCACGGAGGGCACCGAGATGGAGATCACCTACGACAACTCCGAGCACAACCGTCCCCACACGTTCCACGTCCACGCGCTAGAAAAAAGCTGGATGGACGACGGCGCGCCGACGACGACGGGGCGACAGGTCGGACCTGGAGAGTCGGAGACCTACGAGATCACCGCAAACGTCCCCGGGACGCACCTCTATCACTGCCACTTCCAGACGCAGAACCACCTCGATCTGGGGATGTACGGGATCCTCCGCGTCGACCCCGTCGACTACGAACCGCCGGACAAGGAGTTCTTCATGACGGTGAAAGACTGGGACACTCGGCTGTCGGCGTCGACTGCCGGCGGCAACGTCTCCTTCAGCCACCGCGACCGCAACCCGGACGCGTTCACGGTGAACGGTCGATGTGCCCCCTACAGTCTCCATCCCGAAGAGGGTTCGCCGATGATAGTCGAGGAGGGCGATCGAGTGCGGGTCCACGTCACCAACAACGGCTATCAGTCCCACTCGATGCACACTCACAACCACCGGTTCGAGGTCGTCGAGAAGGACGGCGGCACGATTCCGGAGGCGACCCGACACAAGGAGGATGTCGTTCCGCTGTCGCCCGCAGAACGGAAGACGCTTGAGTTCACCGCCGACGCCGACCCGGGCATCTACGCGATGCACTGTCACAAGGTGAACCACGTGATGAACGGTGACACGTATCCCGGCGGCATGCTCACCGGGATCGTGTACGAGGATGCGCTCGACACCGAGCAGTTCGCCGATCTGATGGAGATGGCCGGGCACGAGGGGTAGTCGGGCAGGACTCGCAGACGAACCGCCCGCGTTCCTTTTATAAACCCAACTGGTGGTGTTCGACCGCCCCAACGCCGGAACGGGTCGTGTCGAGTGTCGCGGCGTGGAACGCGTCGTCCGCGCCCTCGACCGGGATCGGCATCCCGCCCGGATTCACGCGGACGGTGCCGTCACGCTCCTCGACGCCGTGTGCGTGGGTGTGGCCGTGGAACACGTAGTCGTAGTCGCCGCAGTCGACGAGCGCGTCGACGACGACGGAACTCGTGCCGTGGGTGACCGCGATCTCGACCGCGTCCCCCTCGCTCCCACCTTGGACCCGCGCGTCCGTCTCGAACGAGAGCGTTCCCGCCTCGCCGAGATACTCGCCGAACGACTCGACGGTCGACTCGACCGCCCACTCGCCGTCGTTGTTGCCGCGGACAGCGTAGAAGTCGGGCGCGTCGTCGCCGCCGACATCGAACGGGGTCACTGAAAAGGGCGCGACGAAGTCGCCACAGTGGACGATAGCGTCGACGCCGGCCGATTCGAACAGGTCGATTGCCGCCTCGACGGCGGCGAGGTCGTCGTGGGTGTCAGAGACGATCCCGATGAGCATCGTTATCGAGGTGACAAACCCGAAGCGTATAGAGTGTTGGCACCGTCGTCCGAGAGCCAAACCGCTTTACGAGCGCCCCCGTAACTCCGGGTAATGGCGACGTGCGACGAGTGTGGGGAGTACGAGAACCTCCCGTACCAGTGTAAGCGGTGCGGAAAGACCTTTTGTGGGGAGCATCGGCTGCCGGAGAACCACGACTGTCCCGGACTCTCCGAGTGGGACGATCCCGAGGCCGTCTTCGACAGCGGCTTCGACGATAGCGTCGAGGGCGGCAACCGCGCTGCCGACGACGACGGGATCGCAGGGCGCGTGAAGCGCCGCGCGAGTCGAGCGACGAGCACCGGCGGGATAGCCGGGTACTTCCGCGGAAACGCGACGTACGTGCTTCTCGCAGCTATGTGGCTCACGATGGTCGGGCAGTGGGTTGCGCTCGCCGTCGGCGGCGGCGCGCTTCATAATCAACTATTCGTCCTCGAGTCGAACGCACTGTGGCAGGTCTGGACGTGGGTGACGGCGGTGTTCGCGCACGATCCTGTTGGACTGTTCCACATCATCGCGAACAGCATCGTGCTGTTCTTTTTCGGCCCGCTCGTCGAGCGCGCGGTCGGATCCAAGAAGTTTCTCGGCTTCTTCCTCGTTGCCGGCGTGGTTGCGGGAATCGGCCATGCGCTGGTGGGGGTGCTCACGGGTGCGCCGGTAGCGGTACTCGGGGCCAGCGGCGCGACGTTCGCGATCCTCGGCGTGCTCACTATCTGGCGGCCGAACCTCGAGATCCTGCTGTTCTTCATCATCCCAATGAAGCTCAAGTACCTCACGTGGGGAACGGCGGCGATATCCGTTGCGTTCGTGGTCGACCCGAGTCTCGCCGCCGCCGTGGGACTCGGCGGCATCGCCCACCTCGCACACCTGATCGGCTTCGTCGTCGGCCTCGCCTTCGGTCGACGAAACGAGAGCCTCGCGAACTCGGCGCGCGGCCGCGGTGGGATGCGATCGGGTGGCGGGATCCGTGGTCCCAGCGGTCCGGGTGGCCCCGGCGGTCCCGGCGGCCCGGGTCGGCGGTAGATGTCCCGGACGCTGCGGCCCGAGTTCCGACCCGATCCGTCGCTCTCCCACGAGTCGATGACAGAACTCCAGCGGGAGATAGCAGCCAGTGCGGCGTTTACTGACCAGTTCGGGTTCGAGCCCGCCGACATCGCGATTGACGACGCATTCGACCTGACGACGGGGCTGCCGGAGGCAACGCCGGAGTCGGACGGGTCGAATCCGGATGCGCCGGTCGTCGTCGGGATCGATCAGGCGTTTCTCACGGGAGAGACGAAAAACGAGGCCGGGGACGACGGAGCGGGAGACGACGGAGCGGGAGACGACGGAGCGGGAGACGACGGGACCACCGATCACGACCGCGCCGTCTCCGCAGCCGTGGCGATCCGCGACGGGGCGGTGATCGAGTACGCTCACGCGGTCACGCCGCTCTCGATCCCGTATGTCCCGGGACTGCTGGCCTTTCGGGAAGGGACGCCGATACTGGACGCGCTCGACGCGCTTTCCGTGGAACCAGACCTCCTCGTCTGTGACGGCTCCGGTCGGATCCACTTCCGGGAGGCCGGGATCGCGACGCATATCGGAGTCATCCACGATCTGCCGAGTCTCGGTGTCGCCAAGCGCCTGTTGTGTGGCGAGCCCGTGGAGTCGGTCGACGAGCGCCCAGCAGACTGGCAAACCCCGATACGCGCCGATAACAGGGTTGAGACGGCGGAGCCGGGGACGATCATCGGCCACGCGTATCAGTCCCGGCAGTACCCCAACAGCCGGCGGGTGAACCCCCTGTACGTGAGTCCCGGTCATCGCGTCTCGGCAGAAACGACCGTCGACCTCGTCGCCGCAACCTGTGGCGGCTACAAGCTCCCCGAGCCGACACGGCTCGCGGACGCCCACGCCGACCGAGTGAAACGCCGATCGGTCGGCGAGGACTGATCCACCGGCGAGATCCCCACCGACGGCTACGCTTTTATTTACGGGCGGAGTCGGACTGGATATGGACTATCGACAGCTCGGTTCCACGGGCACGCGGGTGTCTGAACTCTGCTTCGGCACGTGGCGCTTCGGCCGTCGGACGGGCGGCGTCCTCGAAACCGACGAGGCGGCAGCACACGAACTGCTCGACGCGTTCGCCGACCGCGGCGGGAACTTCATCGACACCGCGAACGTCTACGGCGATCCGAACGGCACCAGCGAGGAGTACATCGGGAACTGGCTCGCCGACCGCGAGCGCGAGCAGTACGTACTCGCCTCGAAGGTGTACTTCGGCTTCGAAGACTCGAACCCGAACGGCTCGGGGCTCTCGCGAACCCACATCCGAAACCAGATCGAGGGGACGCTCGACCGACTCGACACGGACTACCTCGATCTGTACTACATTCACCGCTGGGACGAGAACACACCGATCGAGGAGACGCTCGCGACGCTCGACGCCCTCGTCGAGGAGGGCAAGGTGAACTACCTCGGCGCGTCGACGATGGCCTCGTGGCAGCTCACGAAGGCGCTCTGGCAGTCCGACGTGAACGACTACGAGCGGTTCGAGGTGACCCAACCGCTGTTCCACGCGGGGTACTACGAGGACGTGGAGGAGTACCTCTCGGTCGTCGCCGACCAGGATCTGGCCGTCTGTCCGTACTCCCCGCTTGCGGGCGGCTTTCTCACCGGAAAGTACACGCGAGCGGATCCTGACGATCCCAAATCCGTCGAAGCACCGGACGGCTCCCGCGGCAGCTTCGACGAGCGGTTCGAGCGGTTCTACCTCTCTGAGCGCGGCTGGAAGGTGCTCGATGAGGTTCGCGCGGTCGCCAGCGAGCTCGACGCCACGCCCGCACAGGTCGCGTTGCGCTGGCTGATGGACCAGCGGGAGTTCACCTGCGTGCCCATCGTTGGCGCTCGAACCGTCGACCAGCTTACGGAGAACCTCGGCGCGGCCGACCTCTCGATGACGCGGACCCAACACGACCGGATCACAGACGCCCGCTACGACGAAGACGGGCGTCGTTGGGGACACTGATCGGTCCGACTGGCGAGTCGGTTTTATATTATCGCCCGCAAATCCAAGTGTATGGGAAAAGGCGACACGGAGGGGCCGATGTCGGACGAGGAGCTACGTTCGCTGACCGATGGGCTGGTCCGACAGGGGTCCGGCGGTGGGACGACCGTGTATAAGAACGCGGCCGGCGTTGGCTGTCCGAATCCCGACTGCGATCTCGGCGTGTTCCAGACGCTGTTCGTCAGCGATCACGGCTGGCAGCAGATCGGCGCGACCAGAGACGGAATCGAACTCTGTCTGGCCACGACCGACGAGAAACGTCTCGTTTTTATTCACGATGAGTAGATGACGGAAACCGAAACCGGAAACGGCGACGAGTTCGATCCGGTCACCTCGCTCCACGATCACCTCGTCGCGACGGAGGAGCGCCCGGTCGAGCGCGAAGCGGGCTGGCGACTCGGGGAGGCCCAGGCGCTTGCCGGTCAGATCGCGACCGGAGACCTCGATGATAGGGTGATCCGGGAACGCGCAAACGAAATAGGCGAGTTGCTCTCGGAGATCGACGGAACGGGTGATCGCGAGGCCAACGACCACGTCGCGGCCGCCAAAGAACTCGCCTCGCGGATCGCGAACCGGTCGACCGCCGATGAGTGACTGAGCCGATTATAAAACGCGTCACGGTCCGTAGCTGGAGTGGGGAAGACGAAACGTCTCTGGCGAGGCCGGAACGGCAAAACCATTTTGTAATTTCGCCGAGCAGCAGTTCGTATGACTCTCGCCCTCCCAATCGACGCTGAGGATGCTCTTGACGGAGTGTTTCTGTCGGTCGTGACGCTCCTCGGGTTTCTTGGCGGCGGCCTGGTTGGCCTGTTGATCGGCTTCGCCGCCGGCTACACATACATCACGTGGACGGATCGGATCGCGGATCTGGAAGCGACCGTCAACGCGCTAATACGAGAGAAGGAGACACTCCGTCAACGGATCGAGGAATTAGAAGCCGACGACACCCGTCGTGACGGCGTGACCGACGGCGGCGTTGAGGCGACTCACGAGTACAGCTCTCGGTCTCATGAGGACGACTCTCGGCCTCATGAGAACGACTCTCGGTCGAACGAGACCCCGTCCCGGTAGGTATTTGAGTCATCTCCCGTAACAGTATATAAATGCTCAGCGATGTGATGGAGGACTACCTCAAAGCCATCTACGTCCTTCAAGCCGAGGAGGGGCCGCCTGTCTCGACATCCGCCATCGCCGAGTACGTGGATAAGACCCCGCCAACGGTGACGGACATGGTTTCCAAACTCGCCGAACGCGACCTCGTCCACCGGGAGCCGTATAAAGGAGTCGAGCTGACGGCTGAAGGGGAGGCGGTCGCCCTAGAGGTCGTCCGACATCATCGACTGCTGGAGGCGTTTCTCGCGGACCAACTCGACTACGACTGGAGTGAGGTCCACGCCGAAGCCGATGCCTTAGAACACCACATCTCTGAGGAGTTCGAGCGGCGAGTCGCCGAGGCACTCGGTGACCCCGAGTTCGACCCGCACGGTGACCCCATTCCCGGTGCGGATCTTGAACCCGTCAACGAAGGGAGTGGTCCCCGCCTCTCCGATCATCCGGAGGGCGACCGGCTGGTCGTGACCCGCGTCTCAGACCGCAACGACGCGGAGCTGGAGTACCTCTCCGAGGCCGGAATCACCCCGGGCACGACGATTGAAGTCGTTGATGTCGCTCCCTTCGGGATGATGACGGTCGCAACCCCAGCTGGCGAACAGAGCCTCCCGACCGAGGTCGCCCGGTCGATCCGGGTGGAGGACGCGAGCGAGGAGGATGTCGAGGTCCGGGACCCCGCCTGAGTCCGTCGCGACGCCCAACATCGTACATCAACGAGCAGGCGCCGACAGCGACCGACACCTTTCGTTCGCGGTCTTTTTCACGGAAACGAGCGTCGAACCGGTGTGAACACGGTCGGAACGCTCGCCGTTGGGGCGCTGTTCGGGTTAGCGCTCGCCGCGCCGCCGGGACCGATGAACGCGGTCATCGCCGAGGAGTCGGTGCTACGCGGCTGGGTCGCCGGCGCTCGTGCCGGACTCGGGGCGGCGACTGCTGACGGTATTTTCTTTTTATTAGCGTACGTCGGCGTCGTCTCGCTCATCGAGTCGGCACCACGCGTCCAGGCGCTCATGATCGCCGTGGGCGGAGTGCTCATGTGTTACTTCGCGGTCGGCGCGGCCCGCGGCGCGCGGGCGTCGTTTCGCCCGACCGCCGGCGACGAACCCATGGTAACTGACGGAAAGGGGTTCCGTAAGGCCCTCGCCTTGGCGCTAACGAACCCCTATCAGGTGCTGTTTTGGCTCACGGTGGGCGTCGGGCTCCTCCGTCCCGGCGATCTCGACGTGCTCGCGCCGCTCCCGCTCGTCGGCGACGACCTAGCGGGACACCTCGTCGTCGCCACCGGGTCGCCGGCGCTGATTGTCGGCTTCTTTCTCGGTGTGCTGGGCTGGGTGACGCTGTTTCCGGCGGGTCTCGTACTCGCTGAGCGGCGGATCGAGGCGTTCTCGCCGGTCGTCGCCGTCGGGTCGGCGCTCGTTCTCGCAGGATTCGGCGTCTACTTTCTCGTCGACGCCGCGACAACGATGCTCGCGTGGTGAAGGGCTCAAAACGACAACCGAACGGTGGAAGCGGGACACCGCACATGGATAACGGCTTTCACGTGGCGGCGTGAGGAACCGGTATGTTCGAGAAGTCTACGTGGATCAAGCTCCCGCGGAACGTCCTCGTCGGCCACGGCGTCATCGAGGATCTCGGCGCGGCAGTCGGCGAACTGTACCTCACCGGCCAGCCGTTGATCGTGACGAGCCCGACACCGAACGAGATCGCGGGCGACCGGGTGCGCGCCCAGTTCGACGACCCCGCAACCGCCGTCGTCGAGGACGCTTCCTTCGACTCGGTGGAGAGGCTGATAGAGCGGGCCGAGGCGGTCGACCCCGGCTACCTCATCGCGCTTGGCGGCGGCAAGCCCATCGACACCGCGAAGATGGCCGCCGATCATCTCGACGTTGGCTTCGTCTCTGCGCCGACGGTGGCCTCACACGACGGGATCGTCTCCGGCCGGTCGTCGATCCCCGAGGGTGACACACGTCACTCGGTCGCTGCCGATCCGCCGCTCGCGGTGGTCGCAGACACGGAGTTCCTCGCGAACGCACCGTGGCGACTCACCACCGCCGGCTGTGCGGACATCATCTCGAATTACACCGCGGTAAAAGACTGGCGACTCGCCCGCCGGCTCCGCAACGTTGAGTACAGCGAGTACGCGGGCGCGCTCTCGGAGATGACCGCCGAACTGCTCGTCGAGAACGCCGACATGATCCGGCCCGGGTTAGAGGAGTCTTCGTGGGTCGTCGTGAAGGCGCTCGTCTCCTCCGGCGTGGCGATGTCGATCGCCGGCTCGTCGCGCCCCGCCTCCGGCGCGGAACACCTCATCTCTCACCAACTCGACCGGACCGCCCCCGGGAAGGCGCTTCACGGACATCAGGTCGGTGTCGCGTCGATACTGACGGAGTACCTCCACAGCGGCGAAAACGGCGAGTGGCGGGCAATTCGGGACGCACTCGACTCCCTCGACGCGCCGACGACCGCCGCCGAACTCGGGATCGACGACGCCGAGCTGATCCACGCGTTCACCCACGCCCACGAGATCCGCGACCGATACACGATCCTCCAAGGCGGTATCAGCGAGGAGGCGGCCATATCGGTCGCGACATCGACCGGCGTCATCGAGCGGTGAACCCCGCCGCGGCGTCGACCAATCTCGTGGGGCGACGATTCGGCAGTCTCGTCGAACCTCGAAAGCGAAATAACGATCCCCCGGTAAGATGAACTATGTCCGCAGCTAGCGTTCGGGAGCGTGTCAAGCGCCGCCCCGCGGCGACCGTCGTCCTCCTTACCGTCGTCGGATACGGCGCGGTCCTCGGTGCGTTTCTCGTTCCGGGCTTTCAGGCCTTGTTCCCCGACCTCTCGCGGCCGACTGTCGACTTCATGACACACGCCATCGCGGCCGTCAACTCGCTTACGATCGTCACGCTGTCGCTCGGCTGGTACTGGATCCGTAACGACGAGGTGCGAAAGCACGCCGCCGCGATGGCCACGTCGTTCGCGCTAATCCTGTTGTTTCTTATGATCTACGTTCCGCGTGTCGCTGGCGGCGGAACGAAGTACTTTGACGGGCCCGAACTGGTCGGGACCGTCTATATCGCCATGCTCGCGATCCACATCCTGTTGTCAATCGTCGCCGTCCCCGTCGTCCTCTACGCACTCGTGTTGGGACTCACACACTCGGTGAACGAACTTCGAACGGAGACGCGACACGCCACAGTGGGCCGGATCGCCGCCGGGTCGTGGCTGCTCTCGTTGGTACTCGGCGTGGTGACGTACGTCATGTTAAACCACGTCTACGGGTTCACGTACTGATCCACGGTCGATCTATCGAGCCGCGAACTTCCCACTGAATCCCCAACCTCTCACCGAATTGCTTAACGCGCTCCCCGAAACAGGGGAACGCATGGCCGAGTGGATCGGTGACACCTTTAGGAGTGACGTTGGCTGGAACCACCTCGAAGCGCTTGTCGACATCGGCAGCCGAATGGCTGGCTCCGACGGCGAGCGTGCCGGACTCGAACGCACACGCGACGCGTTTGCGGCGGTCGGCGCGCGCGACGCCCGGATCAAGGAGTTCGAGATCCAAGGCTGGGAGCGCGGCAATAGCGCGGTCACACAGGACGGAGATTCGCTCGCCGCGGGCGGCGGCTCCTGTATCGCGCTCCCGCGAAGCCCGGACGCGGCTGCGACGGGCGAGCTCGTCGATGTCGGCTACGGAACTCCGGCGGAGTTCGACGACGCCGCCGAAGCCATCGAGGACGCGGTTGTCCTCGTCTCCACGACAGTTCCCGACGAGTTCGACCGCTTCGTCCACCGCCGCGAGAAGTACTACCGCGCCGTCAACGCGGGTGCCGCTGGATTCGTTTTCGCGAACCACGTCGAGGGCGGCCTTCCGCCGACCGGAAGCGTGGGAAGCGAAGCGGAGCCGATTGGTCCGATTCCGGCGGTCGGCGTGAGCAAAGAGGCCGGGGCGCGGCTGTCTCGGCGACACGAGGGAGAGTCGGTGACCCTCAAAGTCGACTGTGCGACCCCGGACGCGACGAGCGGGACCGCATTCGCCGAACTCGGTCCGAACACCGACGAGTACCTCCTCGTTTCCTCACACGTCGATGCTCACGACATCGCCGAAGGAGCGATGGACAACGGGGCCGGCACCGCAACGATCGTCGAGGTCGCTCGCGCGCTCGCCGACCGCGAGGCGGAACTGGAGACGCGGGTGCGGTTCGCCGCCTTCGGTGCCGAGGAGGTCGGCCTCGTCGGTTCCTCGAAGGCTGCCGCCGCGGTCGACTCCCAAGCAGTGAGAGCCGTCGTCAACGTCGACAGCAACGTGTTCGGCCGTACGCTAAAACTCGATCACCACGGCTTCGACGAGTTGGAAGCCGCCGGCGAGCGGCTCCGCGAGCGGTTCGACCATCCGGTGTCGCTCGGCGGGGAGATCGTTCCTCACAGCGACCACTGGCCGTTCGTCCAGCGAGGGATCCCCGGTTACATGGTGTCTGGCGAAACCGAGGACCGGGGGCGGGGATGGGGCCACACCGCCGCTGACACCTTGGATAAACTCGATGTCCGAAACCTCCGAGAACAGTCGATACTGTTGACCGCGCTCGTCATCGACCTCGCCGGCAACGACATCTCGCTGGAGCCGGCTGACACGGATCGGATCGCGACCGAACTCGAATCGACAGGGGCGGCCACGGGAATGAAATACACCGGGGACTGGCCCTTTTAAACAGCAACTCCGCCGGGAGAGTCTGGAACCCGGCCGGCGAACCGGGAGTTTTTCCACCGTGCCGCGTGGATTTCGAATATGACTGAGTCGCCGTTCCGCGTCGCCGTGGTCGGAGACGGGGAGGCTGTGTCCCGTGTCCGTCAGGCGGTCGAGGAGGCGGGCAGTCGACTCGTCGACCGGGGGGCGGCCGAGGCGCTCGTCGCGGTCGGCGACGGCGCGATTCGCGACACGCTCATCGCTGAGTCAACGTCGTCCACACGGTCGAGCCACCGACCGATCATTCCCCTACGAAACGAGGCGGCAACAGACGGTAGCCGTATTGTGAGTACGGTTCGAGATCTTATCGACGGAACGGAACGACGCGTTCAGTATCCAGTGCTATCCGTCGAGACGGACGAGGGGATCGCCGGCCGGGCCGTCTTCGATGTCGCGTTCGTGACCGATGAACCCGCACGAATTTCGGAGTACGCAGTTGAGACCGACGCCGGGCGGGGAGAGTCATTTCGGGCCGACGGCGTCGCCGTCGCGACGCCGCTCGGGAGCGACGGGTACGCGAACGCCGCCGGCGGACCGGTGATCGGTCCCGGAGCCGGACTCGCGGTCGTTCCGATCGCTCCGTTTACCACGCGACGCGACACGTGGGTCGTTGCGGACGGGGTGACCCTGTCGGTGGAACGCGAGTCAGAAGCGGTCTCTCTTATCGTTGATGGCGCGCGACGCGAAGTCGTGGTGCCCGGTCGGTCAGTTCGGGTGGCGGTCGCCGACCGGGTTGCTGTCGTTCCCGAACCCTCGCGCTCGGGGCAAGCGCGCGCTACCGATCGGAAAGGTTCTAATAACTCGTGACCGGAGGTGTGAGTATATGGATCCACTGCAGTTCCTCATCCCCCTCGACTGGCTGTCGGTCGTCGGGCCGGTGTTGCCGTTTGCGATCCTCGTGATGGCGTTCGCGAACCTCGCCACCCGACACGTCGCGCACAAGCGACACGTCGAGCAGGGCCGGAACGGAGACAGCGTCGAGTCGTACGGACCACACGCGTTCACGAACGTCGGACTCCTGTTGTTGAGTGTCCTCTTCGCGATCCACGCACCAACCGGAGGGACGATCCTCGCCATCGTCGTCGTGACGATGCTCGTTGCCGACCTCTTCGAGTTGGAGTCACGGAACGTCGAGGCCCGAAACGACATGTCGATCGAAGCGCCGAAGAGCGCGATCCTCACCTCCGCGCTCGTCGTATTGTACGCGGCCTACTACGCGCTGTTTTTCGTGATTGCCGACGTGTGGAGCGGCTCGGTGGTCGCGTAGCACTTCCGACCCCTCCGAAGCAAGATTCGGGACGCTGACGGCTGTTTATAAGTGGTTGCTGACGGCTGTTTATAAGTGGTTGCTGGCGTAGTAGGGACTCACCCGTTCAGCTGTACGTCGTTGCCGGCGGCACACCAAACGCGTCAAAGTCGTAGTCGCAGGTCGCCAGCTGGCGGAGAGATAGTTCCGCCTTAGACTCGCGCCTGTATCAGAACACTCAGACGTTATGGCGGTTATAAAACCAACAAACCCGTCAGGAACAGACGGAACCCGCGGTCAACACGGGAGGAACTCAGTTCGCGGCGTCCTCGGCCATCGATTCACGGAGCTGTCTCCCAGCCGGGAGCAGCACCCAGAACACGGCTGGACCGATGAACATCAACCAAAAGAACGCGTCGCCGGCGAAGACCCCGACGCTGTCGTACGCGGACTCGACACCCTGTGCGGGGCCGAACAGCTGAGAAATATCGTAGTACGAGGGCGTCCGGTACCACCCGCCGAAGGTGAGCCACCCGAGACCCCCGAGGGCGAACAGAGTCAGCCCTTTGATGAACTCGTCTGCCATGTGTTATCCTTCGCTGGTATCCTCTTGAGCCTTTCCCATTCCTTGAGCCCTGAACCGCGTTCCGAGGACGTACACCGCCGTTCCGAGCAGTATCAAACTGATCCCTACAATCGCGAGCAAGGCGGTCAACACACCTTCTGTGACCCCAAGCCCAATCGTTTCGAGAACGTAGATGATCGTCGTTCGGACGAAACTCACTTGGAGTGTCGCGGCGTCGATGAGCGTGAAGCCGATAAAGTACGCCACCACCGCGGCGAGCGTCGAGAACGTGGTGACCGTCTTGTACAGCCGAAGTGGCACAACGATCTCACGACCATCCGGGCCGACCCGTGGTCCGACGGGTTCGTTCCGCGGGTCATCCGGGTCGTCTGTCGCTATCGGATCCCCGGTCTCATCGACTGCCTGAAAGTCGTTCTCGTCGGTATCGGACATGGCTGTAAGGTAGTGTTGAACGGAAGGTTGGAAGGGAGCCGTTACTTTGGCGGACGGAGCATGTAGTACCGACGGTTGAGGTCGTACATGTACCCTTCACGGAGAGTCTTCAACACCGCGTAGGTGATGACCGCACCGAGGACCGGCAGGAGGAACACAAGGTTCAACAGCAGGTCGAGCTCGATGGGGACGAGGTTCTGGATGGCGAGCACGCCAAGCGTAATCGAGAAGATCACGCCCGAGATGCCGACCGCCGCCCAGAACGGTTCCTCGACCGGACGCCGGGCGCTTCCCTTGTTGAGGAACGGAACGAGTGTGATGATCCCGAAGATCACGCCGTGAGCGACGAGCCCGTACAGCTCGTCGGACATGACCTTGTCGCCGCCGAGGATTGCGAGTTCGGGGTTGATCGGGTCGAGGTGCAACAGCCCGAACGACCAGTAGAGGTACCAGTCGGGCAGGATGATAGCCGGCGTCGACCCGGGGTTTGCCGGGGCACCGAAGTGCGGCGGGAGAATCGCCGACACGAGCAGCATGATCCCGACAAAGAAGCTGGTGATAGCGAGATTACGAATCGTCTCGTGAGGCCACGCCGGGAAGCCTAACACGTCACGCTCAACGTAGGTGGACTCCGCGCGCAGGTCTTCGTCTTCGCGCCGGGAGCGCTCGAAGTACTGGTACGTGAGCCTTGAGAGCCCCTGTGACCGCTCTTTTCGATCCGTCCACGTTGGGGTCTCGTCGTCCGGCGGCACCGTCGCCGGCGGACCGCCGTCCGTGCGTGCTTCCTCGTCGGTTCCGCCGTCAGTGACCGCTCGCTCGCCGTCGGCCGGTGCGTCGGTCGGTGTAGTGGTGTCGTCGGTCATTGGATTAGTGCGGCTCCGCGATGCCCTGCACCCAGACGATGCCGACGTGGAGCGCGATAAGCGCCGTCACCACGAACGGCAGGATGAACACGTGCAGGATGTACATTCTCACGAGCGTCGCCTGTCCGAGGGTGAAGCCACCGAACAGTAGCTGTGCCGCCCACTCGCCCACGAGGGGAGTCGCGAGCGCCATCTCGACGCCGATCTGTGCCGCCCAGAAGGACAGCTGCTTCCACGGGAGGACGTATCCGGAGAACCCGAACAACAGCGTTAGACCGATGAGCACGATGCCGAGGATCCAGTTGACCTCACGGGGTTCCTTATACGAGCCGGTGAAGTACACCCGCAGCATGTGAAGGAACACGGCTGCCACCATGAACTGGGCGGACCAGCGGTGGATCGACCGAAGCATGTGGCCGAATTGGACATCCTGAATTATCGCCACGATGGAGTTGTACGCTGCCGTTGGATCACCCTGCGCAGCAGCACCAGCCGTCGATGGGGAGTAGTAGAACCCGAGTAGCGCGCCGGAGACCGCCGCGACGAGGTATGCGATGATCGACAGCGACCCCAGCGAGTACAGCGGGTACCAGTACCAGAACTTATTGTCCAGATCGTACTGTTCCGTGTGGCTCTTCGGCATCTGGAGGTTCGCGCGGTAGTACATCGTCTCCAGCAGTTCGAGGTAGTCGACGATGCGTAGCCGCTTGTCCAGCCAGATGAGCGTGGTCAGGAAGGCGGTCTCGATAACCGTCAAGTCCTGTGTTTTGAGCCACGCGTTGTGGTCCATCTCGTCGTTCTTTTTCAGACTCATTGAATGATCACTTCTTGTAGTACGGGTAGATGGCCCGCTTGACGGTCTCGAGTGCGTCGCCCGTATCGACGCCGACGCCGTCTTTGTCTTCCTCGCGGACGTACAGGTCTTCCCACTTCCGGCGGCGTTTCTTGACGATCATCACGTCCGGAAGGAACTCCTTCCGATACAGCAGGAGGATGAACGCCAGATCGATGAATATCAGCGCTAACAGGGCGCCCATGTACATGTTCCCGAACTCGGTCGAAGCCCATCCGAACATCAGTCCGTAGACGAACAGGAACACGAACACGACCTCGATGACGGTGAGCAGCACAATCGCGATGGCGGCGGCGGTGCTCTCACGGGCCGGCTCGTATCGGTGGATGTCACCGTACGAGGAGCCGCTCGAACTCATCGGCCACCTCCGTGGCCCGTGTGGGCTGATTCACCGTACTTCAGCATGTAGAACGTGAACACGAACGTGAGGATGATTCCGAACATCGAGGCGATCCCAACCCAGTGTGCGTGGATCGGAATGCCGGTTTCGGCGACATCCTCCGGCCAGCCGGTGTCACCGCCGGCCTCGATCACCGGAACATCGTCGCCGACAGCGACGGCTCCAAACATATCCACACCACGGTGCGGAGTACAGACGTAGCCGGTTCGGCCGCCCTCCTCGAACGTGTATTCGTATTCGTAGCCGGCCTCGTCGACCGGGCTCCCACTATCGAGGTCGTGGACGTTTTCGAAGTCGGTGTTCTCCTCGTCGGTGACGACGTTGTGGCCCCCGCCCTCGCCGGTCCACTCCCAGACCACCGTTGTTCCCTCATCTATCCAGATTCCGGCCGGGCCGAACGCGAGGTTGCCACCGTTCCCGCTTGCGCCGACCTCGACGCGTACCTCGTCCTCGCCACGGAGGTCCTGAAACCCCCCGTCGACGCCGCCGAGATACCCCTCGAAGTCGGGCTCTCCCGCCCCCTGTCCAGCGACCGATCCGGCCGCCGCACTTGAGGCGGCGAGGGCGGCGGTGGCACCGCCGGCCGTTCGCACGAAGTCCCGCCGTTTCATACAGTCTCACTCAGGACGGGGCGCGCTTAAACCCACCGACTATAACCGTTCGCGTGGAGTCACGTAGGCAGCCTGAAACACCTGAATTCGACTGTTTCAATCCGTGTCGGTATCGTCCGTTACGACCTCTCCATCGACCGGGACGAAGTCGGGTCGCTCTTCCGCCTCGCGGAGGGCGCGAAGCCGGTTTCGATACTCCTCCGAGCGGAAGCGATCGGAGAGTCGCGCGTTCGCCACCATCGCGAACAGGAACACCCCGACGAACAGGAACAACAGCCCGATAGCGGGAGCGATGATCCCGCCCAGACCGAACAGCACGCGTGCCCCGATGAGAACGACTCCGGCGATCAGCTGTATTGCGGCGACGACCTGGATCATCAGGTTGCCGAACTCGCCGGTTCCCTCCGGGACGGTATCCGGATGCGGAAGCGACCAGTCCTCGGGGGGTTCGGGGACCTCGTACGACTCCATGGCCGCCAGCGCGACGATCGGCTCGACGTCCCGGAGAACGGTCCCTCGCCCGCTCACCTCGCCGCTCGGGCGGATGATGGCGTACCCCTCGTCGGAGTAGACGACGATCCGCTCCTCGCCGTCCTCGCGCACGCGTTCGAGCAGTCCGAACACTTCTCGTCTAGCGATCCGCGACTTCAGCTCCGCCTCGACGCGTTCGAGCAGTCGAGCGCCGGTGATCCACGTGTCCGGGTCGAACGCGGCATCCCACTCCTCGGCGCTCATCCGCGCCATGTCTTCCGGTCCGAAGTCGTCGAAGTCGTACTCGGCGTTCACCTGCTCGCGGAGCGCGTCGAGATCGACCGCGTCCTCGTCCATCTCGTTGATGTCGCCATCGCGTCCGTCGGACTCCTCGCCGGCATTTTGCGGCTCCCCACTGGTGGTTTGCGGCTCCTCGCCGGGTGTATCGGGCTCCGACCGCGTCGGGGAGTCGTCCATCGGCTATCGATACGTGCTCCGACGGGTAACTGTTTTCGTCCCTCGTCGGTGTCTGGGAATCCTCCGCAAGGACAGAAACCAACAGCACCGTTGGCTGGCGGTCACGGATCGGGGGGCTTTACGCGCTCGGAATCTATCGTCCAATATGGTCGACGAGTCGGTGATCGCGGCGGCTGCCGGACTCTCGGTGACGGCGAGTCTCCCGTTCCTCCTGTACGGGGCGTGGATCATGATCGACGCGGAGACGGTCACGTGGAACGTGTTGACTCATCACCTCCGATATATCGTCGTCGGACTCCTCCTAACCACCATTCCGATGGTCACTTGGATGATCCCGCGTGTCCTCGGACAGCTAACCGGTGACGCCGTCATCCACGCCTTTTTCGGGCTACAAGCGTACGCGCTGCTCGTCTTCGCGCTTACCGGCATCGTTCGTATTCTCCAAGCGAAGCGAAACGCCGACGCCTACACCGACCCGAGCGTCGACATCGACGAGATTCACGAGAACATGGGTCACTGGCGGAGTCGCCTCCGCGTCGGGGTTGCCGGATTTATGATTCTCTGGATCTGTGCGTGGTTGACAGGTCTGTACCGGTTTTATATCCTCCATCTGGCCCCAATGCTGTCGTAACGGGTTCCTAGCGGTCCGTGTTCGACCGTATCCCGGACCGACAGGTTCAATCCCCGTTTGCCCCAATAGGTGGTATCGTGGCAGTAACGTTCGCTCTCTTCGGTACACTCGTCGATGTCGACTATCCGGCTGATCCCGCCGAAGCCGTCGCACGGGAGCTCGAATCCCGTGATGTTCCCGTTCCGGACGACTGGCACGTCGCGTACGGTGAGCGACACGTCGACGCCCCCGAGGGTGCGGAAGTACCGCTCCCGGCACACGTCGGACACGCACTCGACTCCCGGGGTGTCGACGCAACCGAGAACGTTGTCAGACACGCCGTCGTCGCGGCGTTCGACCCGGAGGTCACCCGACGGGAGGATGCGTTGTCGGCGGTCCGAGACGCGGCCGACCGGGGACCAGTTGGGCTCCTTTCTAACTGTGCGGTGCCGGAACTCGTCTCCAAAACCCTGATCCGCGCCGGGCTTCGCGGCGAGTTCGACGCGGTGACGACGAGCGTCGGCTGCGGCTGGCGAAAGCCACACCGGAAGGCGTTCGAAACCGCCGCCGACGCGCTTGGTGTTGCCCCCGCGACGCTGATACACGTGGGCGACGATCCGGCCGCCGACGGCGGTGTCGTCGAGGTTGGCGGTCGGTTTGTCGACGTGACGGAGACGCCGCTGTCGGCGGTCGCGGCCGAACTCGAGGCAGAGAGTCGGTGATCGGTCGAGAGCGGGTCGACAGTGCTATCCGCTCCGTGCTATTTTTGGGCCCATTGCTCCGCGATGTCGCCCGCATCGACGAGCTTCTGTAGATGTGCTTGGACCGTCGCCCGTGCGAGGTCCTCGACACCGGTCAGATCCTTCTGGTATGCGGCTTCGATGACGCCCTCGATATCTGTGGCCCCACTCTCGACCGCGGCGAGGACCGACCGTTCGCGCTCCAGCCGGTGGTCGATCAGGCGCTGACAGGTGGCCTGTGGGTTCTCGATGACTGGACCGTGGCCCGGATAGAGTCGGTCGAACCCGCCTTGTTGAACCCGTTCGAGACTGTCGAGGTAGTCGGTCATGTTCCCCTCCGGAGCACCGACGACGACGCTGCCCTCCGCGACCGCGAGATCCCCGCAGAGCAGTTCGCTCGGAGCGTTATCGGCATCGTTTCCGTCGCCATCGGCATCGTCGCTGCCGCCATCGACAGCGTTTCCGTCGCTATCGGCATCGTTGCCGTCGCCATCGACAGCGTCGCCGTCGCCATCGACCGCGAACGCGACGTGGTCCGGCGCATGACCGGGTGTCTCAAGCACACTAACGTCAGTTTCGCCGAGCGTCGATCCGTCTCGAAACGTCGCATCCGGGTCCACTCCCGTCCTCTCCCGAAACCGGTCAACGCCGTCTGCGTGTGCGTACACGGTCGCACCGGTTAACTCGGCGTACGTGGCGACTCCACCGACGTGGTCGGGGTGCGTGTGCGTGACCGCGACGGCGTCGACCGCGTTCGGGCCGATTCGCTCGATCGCAGCGTCGAGCTCGTCGGTTACCGCGGCCGGGTCGACGAGCACCCCGTCGACGAGGTAGGCGTTCGTCGTTCCCGTCGGCGCGCGGGTCTCGACCGGCACCTCGATCCGGGTCACGCGGGACGGCATCAGTCGGTCCGTCCGAGCGGCGACCGCGCGTCCGGCCCCGGCCCCGAACCCGGACGGTCTCGACCGGGAATCGGCACGTCGGTGTCGCCGGCGACCGCGAACCGTGAGAGGTCCGCGACGCCTGCGTCCACGTCGGCGACTGCCCCGTACGGACGGCCGACGACGATATCGCCGGCCGTACTTCGGTTTATTCCGGGGATCGCGGTGAGTTCGTCCATCGAGGCGGCGTTGACATCGAGCGGATAGGGAACTCCCGTGACGGACCGGTAGCCGTGGTCCGTGATCGCCACGTCGATAGCGGTTCCAAGCTCGCGCTCGCCGGGTACCGCAACGAGGAGCGCGTAGGTGCCGAGCTGTCGGCCAAACGTCTTCCCGTCCTGATGGTACTCCAAATGAACGTCCGGGAGGACCGTCCCGGGCGGGACCACGCGGTCGAGCATCGGATTGTCGATGGTCTCACGGACCTCGCGTTTGTACGTCTGGAACTGGTCTTTGTGTTCCTGTGCGATGTCCGCGCCCGTCTCAGCCATCTCCGTGCCCGCGAACGCCATCACCTGCCGGATGTTGATCCGGCGGACCATCAGCCCCTCGTCGTAGACGGATTGGAGGAACCGCTTGTTGTGTTCGTACGTTTCTGGCCGCTCGCCTGCGAGGCCGTGAACGAGGTTGATCCCGGGCAGCAGCTTCGGTAGCCGGGGGGAGGCGTCAGGGCCGGTCGAGGGACCGTACCGCCGGTCGTCGTCCGGGCCGGAGATGGCGCCCGGTGCGCTGGCTGGCTCGTCGCCCGGCCGCCAGCCCCCCTCCTCGTTGACAACGCGGACGGCCTCCAGACACTCCTCGGCGGTGACGAGCAAGTTGTTCTGTTCCTGCACGACCGGGTCGGCGGATTCGAGACCGAACGCAGCGGTGTCGCCGGGTGTGTTGTGTTCGGCGATGACGCGGATCGCTTCCCGGGACGCTTCGGGGTAGTCCGTAATCGTCACCGGATTCATGTTGTCGAGGTGAAGCGTCTCAAGGTCCGGCGCGACGGCCCGAATGCCGCCGTACAGTTCCCGGAGCGCGTCCGGGTTCGGGGCCTCGCCGTCGCCACCGAACGCGAGGATGTCGGCTTGCCGGCCGAGGCGGAAGTGCTTGACCCCCCGATCGGAGAGCGCATCAACCTCGTCGACGACGGAGCGCGCATCCCGAAACGACGGGTCCCCGTACAGTGGCTCGGTACAGAACGAACAGCGGTACGCGCAGCCACGGGAGGTCTCCATCTCACAGATGAGATAGTCGGGATGATTCGGGTGGTGTTCGACGACGAACGCGCCGTTCGCGGCCCACCGGTCGACCTCGGCGTTGTCGCGCATGCGGTTTCCGAACCCCTCCAAGCCGTTCGCGACGAGGTCGTGTGCGGCGGCCTCGACGTCCCCCTTGGCAACAAAGTCGTAGTCGAGGTCGTCACGCTCCATATCCTGTGCGCCGGCGTTCTCCTCGCCGACACCGAACCGGACGGGGCCGCCGAGCAGCGTGACGCCGTCCGCGGTCCAGCCGAGTTCGCGGACCTCGTCGGGTTCAGCGGGGGTTCCGCCGACGTAGCTTCCCGGAACGGTCATTCCGCCGACGTAGACGAACAGGTCGGCGTCGGCGACATCGGCGTGTTTGTTCCGGTCCTCGCGCAGCTCGTCGATGGTGTGGTACGTAATCGAATCCTCCGGCACGCCTGCGTCAACGAGCGCCCCGGCCGTGTACCGCGGGTACGTCGAAATGTACGGCGGTACACCGAAGTGTGCCGGCTCGTCGACGTAGCCGTCGACGATAGTAACGGAGAGGTCGGCCGGGTCCGGCGGCAGCGAACCCCGGCCCGACCCGGGCGAGTCGGTCATGGATGTTGTGTACTCGGCCGAGAGGGAAAACGCGTGCGGATGGGTGGAGCGGTCGGCTCTCAAAACGAACCGTCGTCGAGATCGCCTCAGAGATACGACGACAACGTCTCAACCGCCTGATCAAGCGGTTCATCGCGGATCCGGCAGACGTACGCCGTCATCAGTGCCGGTCCGAGCGACGCCACCGCGTGCGGAACAATCGAGCTGTCCTGCGGTGCGCGACGATGCCGATAGTCGCCGGCTTCGATTGGAACACGCTCGTCGTACCACGTTCGGGTCGTGAGAGCCATCACGACGTACTGTCGTTTGTCGAACGGGTGTCGTTCCGTGTTGACGACGACCCACGGGCGCGTCATTCCGTCATCATTTTTAAATGGGTCGGGTGCGAGAACGACGTGCCCGCGTTCGAGATCGTCGAAATCAGGTTCCGAGCCCGTCACCCGTCGGTCGATCCCTTATCAGGGGCTTCGTTTCCGCGTGCTGCTGCGAGCCATTCCGCCTCGCTTTCCGGTCCCAACTCGTCGTCAAGAAAGTTCGCGGTTGAGCCGAACGTCATCGCGTCACGGACGGCATCGAGGTCACCGATGGCCCAGTACGGTTCCCGATGTCGGACCAGTTCACGGTCCGCGAGCCGTCGTAAGACCGGATGGATCGAGTTCTCGTTGACGGCGGTGGCGTCGGCGATCTCGGTCGCTCGGTACGCCTTGTCCCGATTGCGAGCGAGGAACCGGACGACACGCTCCGCGTTCGTTTCGCGAGCGTCGACGTCGCGTCCGTCGAACTCATCGATACTGATCGGCATAGCTGACCGTGTGCCTCCGTCGCTTATAAATGTATGTATGTATTATTTTATGCCATACACGTCGTGGCTACCCCACCAATTATTTCCTTGGAACTGCCATCGGTTCGTATGTCCTCCGAAACACCCTCCCGCCGGCAGCGACTCGGTAGCTACGTCGTCATCGGGCTGTTTTGCGTGTACGGCGTCGTCCAGTTCGCCGCCGTTGACCCCCGACCGTGGGGGGTCGCCGCCGGCTGGGCGGCCGCGACCGCACTCGTTTTCGGACCGGTTGCGTGGCTCGCGCGTGACCGGGTTCCGCCGGACCAGCGGGAGACACTCACGTACGTGGCCGGCGGCGTCGGGCTGCTGTTCGCGTCGCTTCTGCTCGGCGTTTCGCTGGCGTTCGCGCCGGCACTGTTCCCGTACGGTCCCGGATTCTTTTTCGGCGTCGCGCTCGGGACAATCCTCGTCCTCCTCGCCGAGCGCATGGTCGTTCCGGAGCGGCTCCGTAGTGCGAGTATGTAACAACAGAAATCCCCGTGCTTCGGGACGGGGCGACTGCTAATAGCAGAAGGAGTTACAGCGGTAGCGAGGCGAAAGCCCACGGCTTTAGCTGTGGGATGAAGCCGACACGATGGGAGATAGACCACCGTTCGGTGGCTTGACGGGAGTTGTGTCCCGAATCGTTAATTTTGGCCCTCCCGTACTGGGTTGTGACGGTGTTCCCCGGTCGTGGCACGGG
>LFFM01000575.1_pt1 | contig 25938 bp, 17 predicted proteins | sample 643131 | NCBI WGS metagenome assembly LFFM01 (sample SAMN03777445, study PRJNA286221) | soda lake metagenome | biome: soda lake; feature: Kulunda steppe; material: water; isolation source: sample Tc-Br brine of Tanatar trona crystallizer | place: Russia: Kulunda steppe | collected 2011-07
ATACCCTGATCGTACGGGATTTACACGGTATGCTCCGCCAACCCGGTGCCGGCCATTGCGATATAATGCGAGCTGGTCCGGCTCCGACCGCAGAAGATGTAGAATCAAGTAAGTTCATCGTTCGTTGTATTCGTCGCCCAACAGTTGGGTCCGGCTCTCGAGAGTGTCAACATGTTCCGGGGCCATCTGCCTGGGGTTGAATCCTCCGTTCGATTCGTCGTCGATTCCTAATCGAAGGCCCGCCAACCGGTACCTCCGCCACCTGCATAACTATTGTCGACGATTTGAAGAGAATCTTGCGTAGAAATTCAAAATTCCTCACCAGACGAGGACGAAAAACTCCACGCAAGAAGGTGTCGTTTCGCTGCTGTGGAGCAGATTTCGGTGGTAGGGCGGTCGATACCAGGGCGGTGGCGAATGCCGCTGGGAGACGTTTTTGACCGCTTCGAAGTAGTAGCTGGCGATCCGCGAGGGCTTTTCAATGCACGCCTACGGGCCGCCAGATGCGCTCTCGACGCTATGACTCGATGAAAGCACCGACAGTTCAAGAACGGCAGACGCTTGTCAGATAAGAGCACGCGCTCCGGCCGCTCATTGACCCATTTCGTCGAGGTTTTCCTCGAAGGTCTCGACGAGATCGTCGTCGCCGGCCTCCTGGGCCAGCGCGTGGCCGGAGTGAAGGGCTTCGATGGCGTCGTCGCGACGGTCGGTCTGGAGGTAGGCATTGGCCAGTCCGCTGTAGGCCCAGGCGGCATTGCCAGCGTCGTCCATCTCCTCGGTGAATTCAACCAGTGACTCCAGGTATTCGATGGCATCGTCCCAGTCGTTTTCCTGGAGATAAAACTGGGATAGCTGAGTCATCAGCGAGGTGTGGACGTCTGCGGCGTCATCGACTTCGTCAACGTCGAGGTCGTGACTCAGCTCGAGGCCCCGTTGGAATGTCGATGGTGCATCGCCGCGATGGGCCCCCAGTTGCTGTTGGACGGAAGCGAGCCGAAGAAGGATGTCGGCGGCCAGGACTTGGTGCTGGGGGTTTTCGAGTTGTTGATAGCGCTCCGCGGCGCGCTGAAGGTATTCGATGGCGTCGTCGTGACGTTCGGCGTCGAGGGCCATCCTGCCCGTGGCGTGATAGGTGGCGGCTCGTAGATCGGGGCGGTCGGAGTCGGAGGTATCGATGCTGTCGAGGATTTCGACGGCGCGGGCGCAATTCCGGAAGCCACCGGTGGTGCTCAATTCTGCGTTCGTCTGACACAGGTTGGCGTACAGATAACCCCGAGTGCGGGCGTAGGGTCCTTCAGAAGTGTCGACGGCGTCTTCCAGCTGCTCGATGGCGGTATGGTACCGACTTCGGGCATCTTCGTAATCGCCGCGGTTTTGGAGAGTGCGGCCCCAGGCCGATCGAGCGCGGATCTCGAGAAAGCTCATGCCCGTCGATTCAAAGAGTTCGGTCGCTTCTCCGCAGTGTTCCGCAGATTCCCCGAAATTGAGTTCGCATAGCGCCAGATGGGTGCGGCCGGTCAGTTGCGGATTTCCGATGTCTTCGGCGTCTGACAGAGCCCGTCGGTAATGGGAGATGCCTTCGCGTAATTCACCTTGCTGGATCGCATCCTCGGCCTCCAGCGCCAGGGTGTGAATGACCATGGGCTGATTGCCCATCTCCTGGAATTGATCGAGTAGTCCCGACCGGAGTTGTCGGCCGGCCTCGAAGTCTTCGCGCTGGTGTTCGAGTTGAGCCTGCCGCAGTTGATTGCGGGCCTGGCCGGGGACGCTGCCCAGATCGCGGTAGATCTGTTGTGCCTGATTCAAAAGTTGTTCGGCTTCGTCGAAGTCGCCGTTGTCGCGGTACAACCCGGCAGTCTTGATGAGGGATGCCCCCGTCGAGCGGGCGCTTTCGGCGTCGCCCAGAGTCTCGATGTCGGCGTCGAATTCCTGCTGACTTCCGGGATCTTGACCGGTCAGTTCCAGGACATTGCGTCGATTGAGTCGACACAGCGACCGGTGGACGTCGTCGCCGATTTCGGAGGTCAGCTGGATGCAGGTCTCCAGGTTCGCCAAGGCCGACGACAGATTGCCCATACTGGCCTCGATATGACCGAGGGTGACCAGCAATTCACCGGTGGCTTCATCGAGTTCCAGATCACGGGCCAGAGCCAGCGACTCCTCGACTAATTCTTTGGCCTGTGCATAGGCGCCGCGCTCCCACAACAGCGTGCCCCACTCGAGGGCGGCTGCGGCCTTGATTTGCGTTCCGTCTTCGGCGTCTTCGTAGGCCGTCTCAAACGCCGATTGGGCGTCGTCCCAGTGGCCCGCTTCGTACAGTGAACGGGCGTCGTCGAGGTGATCGTCGATGGCGGAGTCAGCGGCCACGGGAGCGGCGACGAGTGCGATGAGAAGTGAGGCAAATAGCGCGGTCAAACAGGAAAGTCGCATTGGAATCGGGCTCCCGAATCAGTTGCAGTTAGTGACGGCGCCACCACCGGTAGGAGACGCCACGCAGCAATTCATATTATACGGTGAAGCAAGCTGAGCCGACAATCAAATCGAGTCCCGGGAGTTCAAACAGCGTTCGATATCGATCGCGCTGTCATCGAAGCCCTCGAAGACGCGCTGTTTGAGCGATTGGCAGGCCTCGGCGAGTCCGAGCTCGGCAGCCGAAGCGACACTGGTGCATGCGTCGCCATGGTCGTCTAATCCCATATTGGCCAGGGCATTGAACAGCGCCGCTTCCGTGGCGTTTCGCTGATGACCCCGGCGAATGGAATCAGTGTGCAGCCGCGACGATTCGCGCCCCAGAAGTGGCCATTGTTCGGCCATCTCCAGTGCATGGAGGTAGCGATACTGGAGATCGTTGATAAGTTGATGGTCGATGTCATCGGCGTCGTCGATATACTCCATTCCGGTCTGGAAGATCGATGCCGCAGCCATGGGAGCGTCGCGGTCGTCGACATGGATATCCCCGCTTCGTTCGAGGGCCTCTAGATAGGCTTCCCAGTGCGGTTCGTCGCCGGCCATTGCCAGCGTTGCCACCAGATCCAGCGTCTCCAGTGCCCGGGCGCGCAACTCATTTTGTCGGGCCGCTTCCGCCAGCATGACCAGGTCGTCGATCAATGCCTTCGAGAGCGCCGTGTCGAAGTCGTCCTCTGGGATCTGTTGGTAGGCATCGACCAGTTGTTGGCATCGCTCCGGAGCCTGGGTCATCGCGTGAGTTTTGGATGCCGCGCATCGATGGCGCAGTGTCGCCATCCGCCAGTTGTAATCGGCATTGATAAAGTCCCGGTCTTCGGCGATTTCATCGAGTCGCTCGAGATATTCCTGGACCTCCTCGGTGTCGCCGTCGGGAAGTTCCACGAGTTTGCCGAGCACGTAGCCCGCCGCAACGGCGTCGTCGCGCTCTTCGAAGTAGTCGGCGGCGTCGCTGCAAAAGGACCGGGCCAACCGGCCCAATTCGAGGCGGCAAAGCGCGGCGTGACGGCCGAGAAATTCCGGCGGAAGCCCGGCGCCGGAGGTCGAGCGGGCCTCTTCGATTTCCGGGGTGCAATCGTCGACGGGATTCGACCACAGACAGATGTGAGCGCGGCTAAAGGCAATGTCCTGATCGGCAATGGAGCTGTGTTCAATTTGGTCGTGCAGGTAGTCGGCACGCTCGAGATGGGTGGTTGCAAGACTGAGTTCCACCGGCAGATCGGCCAGTGTCAGGTGGACCCGGAACTGGCTGGTCGGATCATCTCGCAATTCGTAGATCTCGAGTAATGTCTCGAAGGATTCGTGCAGCCGATTAGTCAGGGTTGCTGAGGGGTCCTCGAATAGCAGGCGTCGCGGAGACGTATCATCGGCGTGGATGGCAAATAAGAGCGGTTCTGCCACCAGTCGAGGGCCGTAGGATTGGCGTCCATCGGTGGGTGATGGGTAATACACGCCGATGGTGGTCAGTTTTTCGACGAAGGCGTCGGTGTCAAAGTCGTGATCTGCTTCGCTATCGCAGAGAAGTTGAGCTGTCGGCTCTTGGGGATCGTCGCAATCGAAAAACTGGAGGGCTTGCGAAAGCTCGCCTGTCGATGCCAGCAGGGCCGTGCGCAGATAGCGGACGGTGCGCCACAGTGGTACCGATTCGGCGTCGTGAGCGGCGACGTCGGCGCGATTGATGGTCTCGATAGCGTCGTCGATGCGGTCGGCTTTAATTTCGACAAGGGTCTTGTCGACGGCGATGGCAATGGCCATTGACTGCGGCGTCCATCGATTTGACAGCACGGCTTCGTAGTGGTTGATAGCAGCGTCGTGATCGCCGCGTTGCGCGGCCCGGCGTCCGAGGCTCCGAAGCTGGTCGATTCCATAACGGGCGCCGCGGTGAGCTGCGTCCTGGCGGGACTGGTCATCATCGCCGGTGTCCGGAGTGCGTACCGATGGGCCAAACGTACCGCCGTCACCAACGGCAGTCGACGGAAATACGAGAAGACCGACCAATACGAGGGGGCCGATCACACGCAGTAAAACCATGGGGATGACAGGGGGAGTTGTAGACTTGGAGAGTCCTCTGACGTCCCTCCAAGGGTAGGCGCTATGTCAACATGGGGCAAGGTGCGACAGACCACTGACGTCGAAGCGTCCCCGCGGAATATCTAGTGAGATCGCTGACGGCGGCGATCCACATTGGAGAGGCAACTTGTCTAACCGGGGTTTTTCTACGATGATGCCGGCTACCGAAGTGGTAGCGCAGGCCCGACGGGTTGGAGCGGTTCCGTCCGAACAGGGTGCGATACAGGGGCCGAAGATCATTGTTCGCAATGTCGAACGAAGTCTCCACGCTGAACACAACGGTGTCGCAACGCACAGTTGGTTGGATGAGTTGATATCTGCAAATTGACCAGGGGATACGATGGCCGACGATGAGAAGCTGGTAGTAGACGAAATGTTGACCCGACCCAGTGCCGTGTCACCGACGCTTTTCGTCGGGCTCGGCGGGTGCGGCTGTCAGATGGTGTCCCGGGTGGCCAACCACCTCAAGCAGCGCACCGATTACGGCGAGCGCTATGAAGATCTGGTCAAATTTGCCCTCGTCGATACGAATATCAACGACCTCGAGGGCTACCGCGAGATCGCCGACGAGACCTTCCTGATCAGTGACTTCGAAAAGGAGTCGTACGCCAACCTGGCCAGCGGTAAATTATTTCTGGAGGCCGACAAGTACTTTACGCAGTGGGTCCCACAGGACTACCGATTTCGCGCCGGAGATACCGCCGGGGCCGGTCAGATTCGAATCGAGGCCCGACTCGGTTCGTTCTACCAGCAAAAACACGGCAATATCGTGCCCCGCTTCCGGCGTCTGCTCGAAGAACTCAAGAGCCACGAGCACGGCCATCGGCGCCTCGATACCTCCGAGATCCGCATTGTGATGTGTTACTCGGTGGCTGGCGGTACCGGCTCCGGCTGTTTTCTACCGCTGGCCTACACCATTCGCGACCAGGCCGAAGCACTCGGCCAGCCCAATATGCTCGGCGTCTGCGTCCTTCCGGCGGTCTTCGAGGACAAGACCGGCGCCAACAAAGACGGCACCTTCGCCAACAGCTATGCGGCCCTCAAGGAAGTGGAGCATTTGATGAAACTCGGCTCTCCGGAGTCGACGTTTTATCCCGAAGACGGCATCGAATTTCACTACGACCCCTCCGACGAGTCCAAAAAGAAGGTCCGGGAGCGGCCCTTTGAATTTATGTATCTCATCGACAAGCCGGAGAGTTTTTCGGTCTCCGATCCGATCAACGCGGCGGCCGACGGGCTGTATCTGCAGTTATTTTCGCCGCTCTTTGCCGAGCAGGCCGGCGACTACGACAACTACACTCAGCACCAGCGCTTTCTGGTGCCCCACGATTTCGAGGGCAAGGGCATCGTCGGATTTACCTCGTTCTACGGTTCCTACGGCGCCGCGGTGTTGCAGGTGCCCGTCGAGGGGCTGGTCGACTACTGCAGTCGCGCGGCATCGCTGTCGCTGATGCGCCAGAGCTTTCTGGGCGCCATCCCCGGCGAGCCGGTCTACAGCAGTCTGCGCAATCACCCGGAGCCCTTTTTCGAGGTCAAAGAGCGCGATGAAGAGGACGCTCCGCAGGTCCATCTTTCGGAGTTTACAGCCAAAGAAGAGGGCATCGAAAACCGGCTGCGCGACCGCCTGTTCAGAAAGCGCGTTCGGCTCCTGGCGCAGTGCGAATACCAGGACAACGAAGCCGGCCGGTTTATGGGGATTTTCCGCCACGGCCATCGGCTCGGCGAATTTCCCGCCGAAAACGGCGAGTACAGCCACGATCCGGAGCGCGTCGACCGCGATCGGGAGCAATTGGCCGACCGGGGCATGAATTTTTCGATCGGTGCACTTCTTCTCGATGCCCTGTGTGGTCCGCGCCCCGAAAAAAAGCCTGGATTGTTGAGTGCCTCCGAGCAGGCGATTCAGCAGGCGGCCGACAGCTTGGAAAACGAAGTCTACATCGAAGACGACCAGCTCGTCCGCGACTGGATCGGGCGCGCCAACCACTGGCTCAATCGCCTCAAACGCCGAGGGCTGCGCAAGCTCAACGAGGGCTATACCCGGCGCGGGATCTTCCATCCGGGCATGGAAGACCTGCTGGAGCTGAAGTTCTTGACCGACGACTCCCGCGAGGCCGGGCTGGCCGCTCAGCGCTACGCATTGCTGAATCTGCGCGAGGAACTGGGTGAAGAGATGCGCGATCCGGAGCCGTCGGCCGGATTCGAGCTCCACGATCTGGAGGACGATGACGAAGTCGACGAGCGCGATGCCCCGGATGTCATTCGCCAGCTTATGGATCAGGCCATCGAGCGGGCGGCGCTGGAAGTCCGCAGTGAATTTGTCGAGATGCGCGTCGAGTTGCGCGACCGCCTGGCCGATACGGTGCGCGTGATGCGGACTCTCGATCAAAACTTCGAGCAATTCGCCCGCGAACAGCAGCGCCAACTGGATCGACTCCGCGATCAGGGCTGCGATACGGGCAATAAGTACGTCCTAGATGCCGAGGCGTTGCAAATCGAAAATGGTCGGCGGATGTGGGATTTCTTCTACCGCGACCGCATCGCCGAACTCGACGAAGTCAGCATGAGCAATCCGCGAATCCAGGAAGAGCTCAGCGGTGCGGTGCGCACGTTGGGGCTTCGCGGCGGAGGCTCGACGACGGCGACGTTGACCGAGCTATACGATTCGCTTCGCGACTACACCAGTGACGTCTTGCAGACGCGACTCGGCGGAGATCCGCGATCTCAGGAAGAGGCTCGACGAGCTGGCCTGACGCTCGCCGAGGCCTTGGAGATGGAGGTCGTCTACCGGGCGCTGTACATGAGCAACCTCGAGCAGCTCCAGTCCGGCGGCGACGGCGAGTTGCGCGATATTATCGCCACCTACAACGCTCGTCCTGCCGAAGAGAAAATCGATCTATCGGAGCCGATCCACCAGGATTATCTGCGCGACAAGGTCGAGCGCGTCGTCACCGAGCGGGCCGATCTTCTGGTCAGCTATGACGAGTCTCGCGACCAGCACGGCGGCGTTCGGCCCAATCACGTCTTTTTGGCGGCCATCGACGAGTCCTTTCAAGACACCACCATCGAAACGGCCCTGGAGGGAGCCAGCCTGGGCGGGCTCAAGTGGGTCAAAGAGGGATGGCACGACCCGCAGAAGATCATCTTTTATCGCGCCGTGCTCAACGTCCCGCTGTACGTCTTCGGGCGCATGGACGAGATGAAGGATTACTACTATCGGTTCAAGAATCTGTCGCAGCGCTCGAAGGTGCTGCATATCGACAAAAACTGGGAGGAGACCCTTCCCGATCTCGACCCAGATGCCGCCCAGGAGAAGCATCGCCAGCAAAAGATGCGAGCCCATATCGTCAATTTTGCGGCGCTGTGGACGATTCAACAGCCGGGGGCCAGCCAGGGCTTTATCGTGCTTCGCGATGGCCAGTATTTGCTGCGTGACCCCGACGCTGGAGGGGGAATGCAGGCCGCCGGCGTCGGCGACGACGAAGACGGTCATCTGACGCCGTTGGGCGAGTCGCTGGCAGAGGCCATCGAGCGCCTTCCGGAGGTATTGGACGATGAGCGCGTTAAATTTCGGCCCTACCACCAGCTTCTGGCGGCCGTGCGCGAGGGCATGGCGCCGACGGTGCTCAACGAAGTGGTGCGCCTGCCGTTTCAGTGGCGAGAAAACCGCGATGAGCTTCGCACTCAGTACGGAAGCGACCCGTCGCCGGTCCAGGAGCTCAAACTGCGCGACTTCACCGAGGCCTACCAGCGCCTTCGGGAGGCCCTCGACGGGCTACTCGACGACCTTCGCAACATCGAGACCGAGCGACTGACGCTGGGTGGCGATTCATCGAAAAACGCCGCCGGTCTCGAGCCGGAGGAGGCGACCAAGAATCTTCGCCAGAGCGTCGAAATTCTACGGCGCTTCCAGGAGAGCTGGCGGGCCCTCGAGGATCCGGAGTCGTCGACATCGGTACCGCCGACGTTCCGGTCGCTATTCAAGCCTCTGGGAGAAGAGGAACTGCAGTCCACACTCGACGATCTGCGCCACGGGGCGGTCGACGAAGACACCTCGCGTCCGGCGGTGAAAACCACACCGGCGACGGCCGACGACGAGAGTTGAACTCGATGGGGCGGGTCCGCACCCACGGACCCGCCGAATCTCGATTCGACGGCCTGTGACGTTTTCGCAAGGTGTATAGTCCCCGATGAGCGACCCCAACGACGAGACATCGCTGTACCCGGAACCGACGATCGTCGTCGGCGTCGGCCGCTTTGGCCTCGGCGTCGTCGAGCGCGTCGGCGACGACTGGAGGTCGCTGTCGGCGGCCGCCGGCGATGATCCGTCGCTTAAGAACTTGCGTCTGTTGTCAGTGCGCTCCGATGCCGAAGTCGACGACGACACCTGGAGTCAGCCCGATCGCGATCTGGCTCAGATCGCGACGGCCGCCGGCGAAGACGACCTGCCGACGCTGGCCGTGCACTGGGCGATTGTGCGCTCGCTGGGATTGGTGCGCTACCGCCACGGTACCTATCAATTCGCCCTGCCCAAAGACGGCGGCGTCGTCGAAAAGGGCAATCGCCACAACACGCGGCGGCGCCGTTATTTTGATTGGATTAGCCTCGACAGCGATCCGCTGCGAGCCGTCGAAGCGCTCCACCAGTTGGCCAACGAAGATCCGGAAGTGGATCTATTTTTGACGCCCATTGTCGAGCGGGTCTTTCACGGCCAGAGCCCGCGTATCGTACTTCATCTCATCGGGCGCTGTCGCTCGCTGCTAAACGGCTGCGATCCCAGTCCCTGGCCCTGGATTAGACCCCATCTTCCGAAGCGCTGCGACGGCGATGACCGCCATGCCGCCGTCGTCGAGGCCCGCGACCAGTGGCTTAGCGAAGACGACCGAAGCGGGTTTTTGGACGGCCTGGTACCGCCGCCGCTTTCTCGGCGGCCGTCGATGGACGGCGGCGATGCGGCCCTGGAACCGCTGTGCGTGCCCTGCTCGTTTTGGCCGATCGGCGGCGATCTGGAGACACCGCTTTCGCCGCGGCGATTTTTGCGCGTCGACTGGGAGACGTCGGGCTGGGTCACCGACGAGCTCGACGACTCGGAATCCATCGAGTTTACGCCCGTCGATTCCAGTCTGTACCGGCTCGGCTTTTTCGACCACGACGCCAGCGGCGGGGTCGACGACGGCTCCTTTGAGCAGGCGCTCCACAAGCTGGGACGCCAGGTGCAGCGGGGATTGCTGCGCATCTGGCTCGACCTGTGCCACGAGCGCCGGGAGTCCGATGGCCATGACTCCTCGAACCGCCGGCGAGCCGGCGCCGATCAGAGCATCGAGCAATGTCTCGAAATCCTCGGAGAGCTGGTCGTCGAGCCCATTGTCGAGCACAGAGATGATGAGCTTTTGGCCCGACCGCGATCGCGGAGTGACCGCTGGGTCGATGGTCCGGAGCTTCCACAGCACCCATCGGCCCGTCTTCGAGAGGCCGTGGTCGATACGGAATCGGCGGAGACGATGCCCGAGCGCCCGCTTCTGGATCGATTCCAACAGCTGGGTCTGCATTTTGACGGAGAGGAGTTGGGGCGCCGTCCCTTGTTTCGCGAATTGGAGGTCGAGCCCGCGGAACTCGACGAGGGCGGGCGGTTGACGCCGTTTCGCCGGATTATCAACGAGGAGACCCGTCATCTCATCAGCTTCGATCACCTCAAGGACTACCGACAGAGCCCGACGCGCAAGCCACCGAGGCTGACGGTCTACGTCGTCGCCGACATGCGCGAGCCCTTTGTGCGGCGGTCGATGCGACCGGTGCTGCGGGCTCTTCACCAGGAGTTGATGCGGGCCTACGGACCGCTGTTTGACACCAGCCGCGAGGGCTTTGATCGACCGCTATCGATTGTACCGATGTGCTGGACGCCGCATCCGGCCGATGCCTTCGGCGGCGACTATCCGGAGGCCAATCGCGTCGAAGAGGCCTCGATTTTGAGTGCCGTCCACGACCTGCGGCGCTGGGTCGAGGCCTTGCCCGGCTCTCGTCGATGCATCCCGCAGATTTTTATCAACAGTCGAGTCACCGACAATTCGGTGCTGGGTATTGACGACGCGGTTCGGCAGACCCGAGATTTCTTGTCGTTTCAGACCCGCAATGATCTGACCGGCGATGCCTGGCTTCGAGAGACGGCGGTTGGATTCGATACGGACGACCTATTTTCGACCTTTTCCTGCGTCCAGATCGACTTTCCCGCCGAACGCGCTCGGGAGTATCTGGCGAATCGCTTCGGCCGCGAGGCCCTGATGCGGCTTCGCGAAACGGGGCGGAGCGAAGAACTCGGCGACGCCACCGATGACGACGACGAGGCGATCACGCCGCCTCCCGACGAGTTGATGAAACCGTCGAAAGCGGAGTTGCGCGATCTGACGGCTGACGCCGCCCGCCGACTCGGCGGGGAAGTCGAGGACCGGATCATCGTCGATACATCGACGGTCTCCGGCGATATTGTCGATGCCATGGACGCCGATTTCGAGGACTACCTCTTCGACCGAATTCACGACGCCTGGAGGGATTTGTCGAGAAATCGGGGCGCCATGGACGACATGGTCGACCAGTTGCGCCGCGATTCCGCTCAGTATCTGGTCGACACGCTCGACGAGCAGCGCCACCGGGCCGATCATCTCATCGAAAAGAGGGCCGCTCGCGGTGGTCTCAAGAGCGCCCGCGCCGAGTTTCGGCGTCAGCACGAGCGGTCGCGGTCGATCCTCGACGGAGCGGAGTCGAAGCGACGCCGCGCCCAGCAGCTTTGCGGCGACCACGACCTGCCGGACCCGACGCCCATCGGCGGTGCACGACAGCGGGTCGTCGATACTGCCGAAGATAAACCCGACGAAACGCCGATTCAGATCGGATTGATATTCTGGGCGATCATGGCGCCCGTGCTCGGCGCGCCGCTGGCCCACGGTGTGGCTCGCGCCTTCGATTTGCACCAGTCGACAGGTCCCATCGAATGGGTGCTCGGCCCGGCGGGGTGGGTCGTCGGCGGGCTGCTATTATTTGCGCCGGTATTCGTACTGTTGCGGCGCCATCTTCGGGAGGCCGTCAACGAAGTGCGGGATGCCATCGGGGAGTTGGAGTCGACGGTGCGCGATGTCGTCGAGGGGCCGCGCCACGGTGTATTTGAGGGACGGCCGTCGATTCGCTCCTTCTTTGCGGCGCGACTTCGGCTGACGGCAGCTCTGGCGGAGCGCAATTTCGCCGATCATCTCCACGACCGGGTCACCCGCGATAATCGACTCGCCGTGCGGCTATTTCAGAGCATCGAGGTCCAGCAAAGGCGGCTTCGTCAGCGCGCCGAGGCGCTGGGTGTGAGGCCGACATCGGTGGCCGACTCGTCGGATCGGATCGACGACGACGTTCAGGGAATTTTCTCGCAGCGCGGAGCGTCGGCGGATCGGGCGCTGTTGTCGCCAAAGCGGCTCATCGAGTACTACGGTCGCCATTTTCCGACGGAGCGCGACGTCGATCGCCGGATTCCCGAGTTTCTCGAGCGCGCCGGTGGTTTTGAGCGATGGCGTCGGGAGGCCTGTCTCTCCGATACGGAGGCGCTGCTGGGATTTGGGCGCGACGAATTCGTGGACATCGTCACCGTTCCCGTCGGGGCTCATCCGGCGTTTGAGGACGAGGTCGGTGAAAATCTGGCGAAATTCGTCGCTCGACACTACGCCAATGTCGGTTTCGGGGCTCGTTTTGTGGGTTACGAGGGCTTTGACTCCGACGGCATGCGCCGACTCGCCGATACATCGCTGATCGTCCATCCGCGGCTTCGCTCGACCTTCGAGAAGACGCGCCGATCGCCGGAGTCGGAGCCGACGACGGAGACACTGGACGTCATCGAGTCGAAAATCCTACCGAATACGGCGTTTATGCTGTCGCTGGTTCAGGGCATTAACTCCCGGAGTATCGATAATCTGAGGCGCCACGAGACCTTCTTCGACCGCCTGGAACTCCCGGATCCGGCCACACCCTGGCGCGACGGTCCGTTGACACTGGTTGGGCGACCGACGTCGAAACCGGAGATCCCGGAGAGCGAAGACGCCGCCGATGACCGTTCTCGAGACGCCGAGGATGCGACGTCAGATGGCGAGCTCTCGTCCGGAGAACTGGAGGCGTCGGTCGACGTCGACGACAGCGATGACCAGGGCGGCGGGGAGGCAGGATGAATACCATCGGATTTATCGCCGATATACGCCGCGGCATCGAGGCCGTCGTCGACTTCGGCTGGCGGGTCTTCGCCGCCGTCCTCGACGTGCTGGTGGCGCTTTCGCCACTTCAGTCGGCGATGCTCTTTGCCGGCATGGCGCTGGTTATTGTGATCGGCGCCAGTGCCCAGCAGCGGTACGTCAACGGCCAGCTGGAAGACGACGCCGATCGCGAGGTCAATCCACTGGTCTTGGAAGCCCGCTACAGCCTGCCGGGCTATCTGTTTCGCTTCCTTCGATTCATCGTCATGTTACCGGTCATCATCGTTCGCGCCATCCTCGATGTGTTCAGTGACGGCGATGAGCCCGAGAGCGACGATGAGGAACCGCCGCCGCTTCTGGTGCCGACGCTGGGGCCCAGCTATCTGTGGGCGGCGCTATTTGCGGCGGGTCTGGCGGTGTTGGCTGTGGTCGCCGAACCGCTGATCCGCTGGCAATTGGATTTGCCCTCGCATTTTCCAACCTGGCAGTATCTGATCTTCGGCCATCGGCTGGAACTCGGTCCCTATCTGCCGCTGGAGAATCATCCCTTTGCCGGAGCGCTGGTGATCGGGGCGTTTTGGCTGGCGATCTGGTCGACGGCGGCCCGCGTCGTCCGGCTGTGGCGCTGGGACAAGATGGGCCGAAATCTCATCGACGGCGCCGACGACCCGGATCTCCTCTCGAGCTGGCGCACTCATTTCGGGGTCACGGATCTGGCGAATCGAAACGACTCCTTTGACGCCTGGGCGAAGTGGCTTCCGTTAGCGGCGATTCCGCTGTTGGTCCTCGCCTTTTTCTCGATTGGCGCCGAGCCGTATCGCATCGGTGCCACCTGGTTTTCCGTGGCCTTTATCGCCTGGATGTCCTGGGCGATACATCTGAGGCTGGAGGGGATGTATCGGCCGGCGCCGCCCGACGAGCAGCCAGAGGACGATGATCCCGTCGAAGCCGTTGCCCCTGGATGGGAACACGTATTGGGCGATCTGAAACGAGTTCACGACATGGAGGTTCCGGCGCCGATCGCCGAAGGGCGCGACGTGGAATCACTGGCGTTTAGCGAGCACGCCATCGACGACGGTGAGCTGATTTCACCGCTGATCGGCGAGTTGTTGCCGGAGCCGACGCGACTGACGGCGATGCAACACGACGTCTTGAGCACGCTGTCGCGACATTCCTTCGTCCACCTCGATCCGCCCGGCGACTCCCGAACACTGGACTTGGGCGGGGCCAAGAGCACCGATCCGGGGATGCGCCATCGCAACCAGATCGTGATGGCCCCGGAGGGAACCGGAAAGACGGCGCTGGCGATGTTGGCCGGGTTTAATACGGCGCTGATCCACGCCTCCAGTTCGTTGATCGTGGTCCGAAACAAAGAGCAGGCGGCCCGACTTGCGCAGCGGATGCGCAATACGGTTCGGCCGTCGACGCTGCGATGGAATCTGAGGATTCGGCGAATCGGCGACGACCTGGTCGACGATCTGGCGTCGGGGATCATTCCCGATGTCCTGGTCTGCGATCTCGACAGCCTGGTGACGTCGTTGTTGGACGACGTGGAGACCTTTCGGCGATTCCTGATGAATCTGGGCGTCATTATCATCGACGATCTGGAGACGATGTGCGGTCCCGTCGAGGTCCACGCCCAGGTGGCGTTTCGGCGCCTCGATCTGAGGCTTCGCGACCTGCGGGGCGTCGACGAGATCGGCGAAGAGCAGGCGCCGATCTTTTTGATGCTCGCCAGCGATACCATGGATTCACTTCCGGCCTGGGCCCGTTCGCTGTGCGGCGTCGACGCCGTGCCCCGGCGCTTTGCGTCTCAGCAGGCAACGCGGCGACGCGAGTTGGCCCAGAGGGCGCGCGACCAGGTCCAGTCCGGCGGCCGAAACCAGCCCGTCGTCGGCAGCGACGTCGACGACAGCCAGACCGGAGACGGGCGACAGCGGCGCCAATTCATCTACGATATCGATGATTTTGTCGACGGCGACGGCCAGCCGCTGTCAGTCGTCGATCTCGTCGATGCCTGCGAGGCGCTGGCCGTTCCCTGGCATTATCGCACCGCCGGCGATGACCGGCGGCTTCTGGGGCGTTCGGTGTTGCCCGTGCGAAACGAGCCACAGGCCCACGTCTACGATCCGCTGGAGGCGGCAGTGGTGATCGTCGATGGGCACGCGACGGCCGTGGAGCGCGAAGTCGATCGGCTGGGACGCGCGGGAGCTCACTTCACCTCGGAATTTGTGCCCGGTGGCGGCGGCGATGTCGATGACGCGTCGCCGGAAGAGGAAGTGGAGTCCGACGCCGTGGAGCCCATTGCCATTGTCACTGTCGTCGACGCCGACGAACGGACGCTTATCGACGGCGTCGACCGGGGCAGTGCGCTGGCCGACGTGACCCTGGCGTTGCCGCGGCCCTTTTTGCGGCCGCCGTCCGGTTATTTGACGCGGCGCCATCTGACGAGTGAGTTGATTCAGCACTGGACGGAGGTCGCCGACCTTCTCGATGTCTTCGGCAACGATATCGCCTCCTTGCTGCGGAGGCTGACCGAGCGCGGCGCCGTGTTGACGGAGCAGCGCACCAATCTGGAGCGCGGCGAGACGCGCTACGAGCACCACGTCTACGTCCGCGGGCTGGAGGCCGAACTCTACGACGGGGAGGCGCACTCCGCCGACGAGGAGCGCTCGGTATTGCCGCCGCCCGTCGAAGATGTGGAGGTGGCCTCCCAGAGCCATATCGCGGTGCGTGAGCGGTCGACACTCGGCGAATTACTGCGCGTCGACGCCGAAAGTGCGCGCCATCGCTTCTATCCGGGGCGGATCTTTGAGACGTCTCGCGGACGGCACATGGTCGTGGAATACGCCGACGGCGATACCGCAGAAGCCGAGGGTTACGAGGTCGGCGATGTCATTGCCGAGCCCTTTTTGGGCACGGAGATCACCAGTCCGCGCCGCGATGTCCGAGTGGAGTTGGTCGCCGGCACCGGGCAGTCGATGACGCCGGAGCCCGTTTATCTGGGGCCGGAGCCGGTAGGTGTCGGACACTACACCGTTCGCTGTACCGTGGAGCATCGGGCGACCTTTCGACTCGATGCGCGCACCGGCGAGATCCGCCAGCGCATCTACCGGCCCGAAGGCGAGCGCCGGGCCGTGACATTTCGCACCGATGCCGTCGGAATTCACCCCAATCTGGAGCCCGAAGACGGGCCGGCCCCGCAGTTGACCGTGGGGGCTTCAAGGCTGGTCGCCGCCGCGCTGCGCGTCGTCACGCCGCTGGTCTACCGCGGCGCCGACGCGGCGATCGGCATCGGGTTGCACGTCGACGCCGATGGGCCGGAGGATAGCGACGATCTGGAGTCGACGGACGGCGTATTTCTCTACGACCTCAACGGTGGCTCCAATGGCGCCGCAAGGGCTATCGCCCGCGACGGCGTCGACGCCTTGCTCCGGCTGGCTCGTCACCTTCTGGAGCAGCTCGACGACCACCGCCGGCTGCTCAACACTCACGACCACTGGGACGGCGAACTCGACGCCGATGCCCGCCGGGCGGCCGTCGACGGAGCGCTTGCGTGGTTCGACGGGCGACTCGGCAGGTCGCGCTCTGTCGAGGAGGGCGACGAGAGCGAGCAGACCGGCGAGATCGAGGTTTCAGACGACGAGGGGGCGCCGTGAGTCGACGATGGAGCACAATCGCTGCGTTCGCACTGGTGGTCGGCATCGCCGGTTGCGACGCCGACGGCGAGCCCCGGGAGCTTCCGGCGCCGCAATTCGACGCCTACGCCGTATTTTCGGCGGCCGACAGCGATGCCGACGGCGGCGACCGCGACGACGGCGATTCGAGCTTCGAGGACCGAATCGGTCGGGCCATGGACGGCGGCGATGTCGACGACGACCAGCCCGAGCCGCGGTCGGTTCGCACCATTCCCCTCGGCGCGTCGCTGGTGGCCGATATCCCCTCGGAGCAAGATGTGTGGAAGTGGTCGCGCCGCGGGGGATTGACCCTGGTGTCGATGACACCTCGCGGCGAATCGCCGCAATTCGTGATGGTGACCGCCGATTACGGCGGCATCGGCGGGGGCGGCTATTCGCGTCGAATGCGTCGATTCGCCGCCGAAGTCGATCCCTCCTTCGACGCCGGCATCGACGTGAGCCAACTGGTCGAGGACGTCGACATCGATGCCGAGGATGTCACCGACGGCGACCGGGAGTTGGATGTCGCCGAGCTGTTGGAATCGCTGATGGGCAGCGCGCCGATCACCGGCGGTCGAGGACTGGGCTACGAGTCGCGAGACGACAGTTTTTCGGGCTGGCGCTGGTACGGGCAGAATGTAGCCGATGTGGCGATCCGACTCGGCAGGACCGACGGTCGCTGGGGCGCACAACAGGCGGTGCCACCCGGGCTCGACGCGTCGGTCATCGAATCGGCGGTCGGCGAATCGATCGACACCGACGGAGCTCTCGATGAACTGCGCAGTGTCTCTGACGGTGGTGGCGAACGCCAGGGGGAGCGAGAGATTTCAGCGCGCAGGTCGCCAGAACCCGCCGAGATGTACCTGGGGAGCATGGAACTCGGTGTCGACCGCGGCGTCCACGTCGCGATTCTATGCACGGCGACGCCGCGCTGCCCGACGGCCACCGATGTGGCGCACATGCTCGACGGCGTCCGCAGCGCCGACACCGCCAGCGGCGGCGGTCAGACGGATTTCGATGACCACGCGGAGTCGCTCGGCCTTCGATTCGAGTAGGCGGTGGAGGAGGAGTCTTCTTCCCCGCGGCGGAGGAGCTCGATGTCGTGGGATGAGATAGCTGGAGACGCCCCTCCGACCGTCGGCTGAAAAGCGCCGACGCCCACCTCCCCAATCGAGACGCCAACTCGCCGATGGCGAGTCGGCTTTGGGGAGGAGCGTTGGACGTCAACAATACGCCTCTCCCCAACTCGATTGGCACCCGTACGGGTATAAAGGAGATGTCTGAGCCGCAGGCGAAGACAGAGGGGCGACTGCGTGAGGCGAGACATTCAGAGAGAGAGGGCGTGGTGTAGGAGCTGGTCGGTTGCTGGAGACGCCCCTCCGCTTCTCGCAAAGCTCGAAGCACCTCCCCGGTCGAGACGCAGCCTCGCAAGGCGAGGCAAGCTCCGGGGAGGAGCGTTGTATCGTGGCAATTCGCCTGGTGGAGACGGAGCCGTCCCCGGCTTCGGTTGTCTCTGCGGCCATTTAAATGCTGGAGCCGATGACATCGTTGCGCCGGGAGGATTCCCGGCGCTGTCATCGATCACAGGAGGCGACGCTGGAAGCGGTTGATGCGCATTGGTGGCGGAGAAAGTGGCGGCCAGCGACGTTCAACGAGCAGTCGATGGGTGCGTCGCAATCACGCCGCTCTTGCGTCAACCAAACACAGCGTATCCCGAAACGTCGAGATGTTCTGTGGTAGCCCCAGGCGACCCGGGCGATAGCGAGCGATCCGCAACGAAGAGCCAGCGCGTTTTCGACGCGTCAGATGCCCGTTAACGAGTGCTCGAGACGTAGTACATCGAAAAGTGATAATACGCCGTATTGCTTGGCACCAGATCGTTTGAAGTCATCTCCCACTGGCATCGCGTTCGTAGAACATCCAATATGGTGTTGATGAACTCCCGCAATTCGTACTTCAGAGGCCGTCCCCACTCAGGTGGGTCCGGTACAATCGGTCCAAGAGTTCGCCATTCTTCGTCCGTCAGGTCGGTTTTGTACGGTTCTCGTTGCGTCTTGGCTCACCTCCCGTGAAATGGGGTCGCTGAACGCGCCATATTTAACGGCGAGACGCTTGTCGTCACGGTATCAAGATTTTTTTGACCGCTTCTTACGATCCCCAAGCGAGCCTCGTAAGATGACTAGTGCTGCCCTTTGGAAGTGCGTCAGTAGTAATTTAGGCCGCCAGCGGCTTTCCTTTGTACGTCCACTCGAACGGCTTGGCCATGTGCTCGTTGAAGAATTCGATGAATTCCAAAATCCGATTTCGAAGAGCAGCGGTCGAACAGAAACTTGAGCGCTTGAGCAAGCGCCGGACGAGAATCGAGAACCACAACTCAATTTGATTGAGCCACGAGCAATGCTTGGGTGTGTAGACAAATTGGATGCGGTTCGAAGGATCGCTGAGAAACTCACGCCGAGTCTTCATCGATTTGAGAATCCCCTCTTTGCCTTTGACTCCAAGCTCACCGCCATATTCGACTTCATCAGCCACCCATTCGACCAGGGACGCGGACTGATGGGTGTTGAGATTGTCGACGACGACATACCAGCTTGCCAACGGGTCGCAGGCGACCGTGTCTTGTATCAGGGCCAAAAAGTCCTCCTCGGTACGCGTCGACTGGACATGAGCGGCCAGGATTTTTCCTGTGGCAACCTCCATCGATGCCAAAAGGCACTGGGTGCCATGACGGCTGTATTCAAACTCGCGCTTCTCAACTTGGCCCGGGCTCATCAACAAACGCTCATGGGTGTCTTCAAGGGCCTGAATGCCGGGCTTTTCATCGACCGAGACCAGTCGCACACCATTTTCTGCCAACTTCAGCGCCGCCTGATACAGACTGCAGATAAACCGGACCTGACTTCGAAAGCCAAGTGTGTCCGGCGGTGGCGTCTCCCATTGCTGGGTGCGGTGTGGCTTAAGATCAGCTTCTTTTTAAAAACCGCCGTACAGTGGACGACGAAATCGAATCTACGATGCCTTGTTGTACGGCTTGTCTGGCCAGGGCCGGTGGCGTCCAATGACTCCACGGAAGCCCCAGTTCAGCCGGATCCGAACACGAAAGGCGCACAATGCGCACGACGTCTTCGGGCTCAAACTTCGGGGGCCGGCCCGGACGCTGCGCATCCGATAGCAGGGCATCGAGTTCGTCACGCAGTTGGGGCTGGTCGACCTCATCATCGACGAGTGTCTGGAAATACTCTTGCTTCTCAGCGTAGCGTCGTCGCCACTTCGAGATCGTATTCGGGTTCAATTCCAACTGGTCGGCGATCTTATAATTGGGTACCCCCTGTGCAGCTATCAACAGGATCTCGGCCCGTTCGGCGCGGTATGTCGGCCCGGTATACTGCTGAGTCCAATCTTCCAAAAGCTGGCTTACGCGAGGAGGAATCGATAGTTTCGGTGCAACGGGTTTCGGCATGGCACATCCGGCGATAACAGGTCGTTTTCGGTTCAAAAGCTAAACGTTTTCAAGCACCTGCGTATTTCCAAAACCCTGCACTACAAAGACTGGGCTCCAGATCAGCAGTTGCTGTTGCCCCCTGGCGCTGCAGGACTGGCTTCCGGAAGACCATCCGGTCTATGTGCTTTTGGAAGTTGTCGAAAAACTGGATTTCTCGGCAATCCACGAAAAGTACCAGGCCAAGGACCCGCGAGGGACGCGTCCGTGCCCGCCGAAGATGATGACGGCCCTTCTTTTGTACGGTTACAGCACCGGGGTGTACTCGTCACGCAAACTGGAGCGAGCTACATACGAAGACATACCGTTTCGATTGTTGTGTGGAGGCCTACACCCGGACCATACTCGGATTTCAGAATTTCGACGGATCCACCTCGAAGAGTTGCAAGAGCTTTTCGTCCAGGTCCTCCAGATCTGCGACCGCATGGGAATGGTCGAGCTGGGCGACATTGCATTGGATGGGACGAAAGTCCAGGCGTCGGCCAGTAAGCACAAGGCGATGAGCTACGAGCGGATGCTCAAGCAACGAGAGCGACTCCAGGAGGAAATCGAGGAGTTGCTCAACAAAGCCGAGCAGACCGACTGCCAGGAAGACGACGAATTCGGTCGGGACGACCGTGGAGACGAGCTTCCCGAAGAGTTGAAGCGTCGAGAGGATCGACTCGAGACGCTCGACGAGGCCATCGAGCAACTTGAAGAAGAGGCCAGAGAAGCGCGATCCAAAGACCTGGAAGAGCAGGCTGAAGGCCACGAACAGACGGCTGAGACCCACGAAGATGAGACCGTTTGAAAACGGGCAGCCACACAGGCGGAAAATCGGAGCAAAGAAGCCCACGAGATGAGTGGAGGTGACAATCTCGAATCGTTTGAAACCCCCGAGGGAATGGCCAAACACCGACCGAAGCGCGAAACCGACGGGACGCCATCTTCCAAAGCTCAGCGGAATTTCACGGCTCCCGACAGCCGGATTATGAAAGATGACAGTTTTATGCAGGGCTACAACGGTCAGGCGGCCGTCGACAGAGCCTGTCAGGTAATCGTCGGCTGCGGGCTGACCAATCAGGCCTCGGATGCCGACAACTTGCTTCCGATGCTCCAGGGGGCTACCGGGGCGTTGCCGGAGGCAATACTGGCCGACTCGGGCTACTGGACGGACGGGGTCGTCAACAAAACCGAACAAATGTGCGTCGAGCCCTACATTGCGGTCGGACGAGAGAAACAAACCAGCCGAGGTTCAACGGTCAACAACGAGCCACAGCCAGAGGCCGATCCACGAACCCGGATGCGCCGCAAGCTGCGAACAAAAGAGGGTCGCAACCGTTACGGCCAGCGCAAGGCAGTTGTTGAGCCTGTCGTCGGCCAGATGAAGGAAGCCCGAGGATTTCGGCGATTTCATCTACGAGGCATCGACAAAGCGCGCGCCGAGTGGTCATTGGTATGTACCGGACATAATCTTCAGAAGCTCTACGGGGTCCTGGGAGACCAGTCGGGGATAATCGGCCCGGATGGTGGGTGGTAGGACGAGGCCGGCAACCTGAGACAGAACAGTTCCCCCCACGAGGGGCCGATACGTTTTCTGAATTCATCAAACCCGAAGTTTTGTAGATGGAGTCAACTGCACTCAGCACCGTGCGGGACGACGACCAGGGCCTCAAACTCGATATGTCGACGAGATTGGAAACTCGAGGCCTAAAATCTGATGCTCGACGTCTATCTGCAACAGGCTCCTAGGTGAATGTTCTGTAGGAACCAGACCTTGGCCCTCTGTCTTCGCTGCCTCGCGATGAAACCGATGACACGCACCAGCTCTACCTACGCAAGGAGTAACAACCTGGCGGACAACGACGTAGAGATCATCCGGCTGCACGGTATGGAATATCGCCCTTTTCTGACGTCCTCGAACAGAACGTCGATGACGAGTCCCTGATAAACTCCGTCGAGAAGAAGGGGATGATTTATCCGATGGTGTGGCGCAAGACAGAGGAGGGCCGGGAAATCATCGACGGCAACACGCGTGCGAAACTGATTGCGGAAGGAAAGGTTGATCTCGATGAGGTTGCTTCACTTTCCTGGACACATCGAAGAGAGTATTTTTTCAATCTCTAACGAGGTGTTCACATGGCGAAGCAATATTCGAAGGAATTCAAGCGCGAGGCGGTCCGATTGTCGAACCTCGACGATCGGAACTGTGTTAACGTGGCAAAAGAACTCGGGATCCGGGTCAAACTGCCGTACCGATGGCAATCGGAGGCAAAGAAAAGTGGAGGTGACGCATTCCCTGGCAAGGGGAGTCAGACTCCTGAAGAAGCCGAGATTTCAAAGCTCAAGGCGAAGGTCCACCAACTCGAAGAGGAGCGAGAAATCCTAAAAAAACCTATGAGTATCTTCGCCGACAAGGAACGGGCGTGAGGTACGAATTTATCAAGTCGCATCTTGGACGAGTTCCGGATTACACGAATGTGCAAAGTGCTCGGTATTCCTCGTTCAAGCTATTAAGCATGGCGCAACCGCGAGCCGAGCCGGCGTACCAAGGAAGACCAGACGTTGCTCAAACAGATTCGACAGATTTACTAGGACAGCCGCTGTACGTATGGCAACCCTCGAATTTATCGCAAGATGCAGGATGAGAGCTACAGTGTCGGGCGAAGACGTGTCGTCCGTCTGATGCGCGAGAATGGAATCTGTGCGGTCCAGAAGCGTCGACCGAAGCGGACGACGGGCTCAAACCACGATTTTCCTGTCGCCCCTAATCTTCTGGAACGTGACCTTACAGCCGATAACCCCAATGAGGTCTGGCTTACGGACATCACCTACGTCCAGACTGCCGAAGGATGGCTGTACCTGGCGGCTTTATTGGATATGTACAGCTGCAAGCTCCTCGGCTGGTCAATGGATCAGACGATGAGCCGACAGTTGTGCATCGACGCACTGATGATGGCACTCCAAAATCGACGGCCGTCCCATGGTCTGGTTCAACATTCCGATCGTAGAAGCCAGTATGCCAGTGGTGACTACCACCAACTACTAAAAGACTATGATATCATTTGCTCGATGAGTCGAACGGGAGACTGCTGGGACAATGCGCCGATCGAGAGCTTCTTTGGTACACTCAAAACGGAGTCGCTGAATCGGTACCGTTTTGAGTCACGACACGAAGCACGAGCGGAGATCTTCGAGTCTATCGAGATCTTCTACAACCAAGAGCGAAGCCATTCCGCGCTCGACTACGTCAGTCCGGTTGGCTTTGAAGAAACTCACGGAACACAAGTTTCCTGATTAGTCGTGTCCAAGAAACCGAAGCAACGTCAAACGTCCACTGGGGATCCCAACGGTCAAGGACCGGGTGGTACAGATGGCCACGAAATTGGCCATCGAACCGATCTTCGAGCAAGACTTCGAAGACAATGCCTATGGCTATCGACCGAAGCGAAGTGCACTGGATACCGTCAAGGAAGTCCACGAGGTACTCAGCGAAGGTCGGACCGATGTAGTGGATGCGAATCTGTCGTCATATTTCGACATAATTCCCCACGACAAGGTCATAAAATCAGTGGCGCGACGGATCTCGGACGGGTCGGTCCTCAATTATTGGGGACGATGAGGATGGAACGAAGAGAACGGAGTCGGCGGGACATCACGGAACACCGCAAGGTGGCGTAGTAAGCCCACTTCTGGCAAATCTGTACATGAATCGATATCTGAAATTCTGGAGACTCCACAAGCTCGATGAGCGACTGGACGCTCGGGTGGTCAACTACGCGGATGACTTCGTCATCCTGACCCGAGGGCACGCCGAAGAGGCATACCAGGTGACGAAAAGCGTGATGGAGAGGATGGGCCTGACGCTGAACGAAAAGAAGACACAGATTGTCGACGTAGACGATGAGACCTTCGGGTTTCTCGACTACGAGTTTGGATGGGAGTATTTTCGCGGGACGGGTCACACCTATATTGCAGCCCAACCATCAAAGACGAGTGTCAGCCGAATGAAACGAAAAATCAGACGGTGGCTAAAGCGAGCAAACTCGCTGCCATGGAGAGGAATCGCCACAAAGCTCAACCAGATGCTGGAAGGCTGGGCGAATTACTTTTCATACGGTACGCGCACAATGGCGTATCGTGCCATCGACCACTATGTCTACGAACAGGTATCGACCCTGCTGGCGAAACGTCATAAGACGAGCAGTAACCGGAGTCGACGCTGGACGGACGAGGTGGTGTTTGAGCACATGGGAGTGACGCGATTGCGAGAGCTCCAACTCGACCCAGTCTAATAGCAAATTTGTGAACACGGACCGAAAGCCGGTAGCGGGAAAACCGCACGCCCGGTTTGACGAGAGGCGGTCGGAAACGATGGCATGGTCGAGATACTATGGCACTCACAGACGAAAGGGTGAGCAAACGGAGAACACAAACTTCGACCTAATTCACGACGCACCGAACGTCGACTCTACCCTAGGTCATTGTTTAGGGGGATCGCAAAGTCGTCAGGCTGAAAGTAATCTCAGGTTCTTCCGAACGGGATTCCAGGGGCTTACGGCTCGCAAAACAGCAAATCAGAAGCCGAACGCGGACTTTGCGATTCCCCTGGTGTCGAGTTGACGGTTGATTTTATTTGATTTACCGAGAATTATACGGTGGACAGTCTTCAGTATTCTAAGTCAGGGGAGCACCTCAATGGTCAATACGACAGTTGGTCACTCGTTTAGCCGACTTCTTTTTTCCTTACTCGTTGCGGGGCTTCTGGTTGGCGGAGCCGCGTCGTGTGACTCGGACGAACATGAAAACGAGTCCGCCGAATTTGAGGGCAACGTCTACACGGCTTCGTCCGACGGGACCACCCGAAAACTCGACAGCGACGGCAACGAACTGTGGTCCTTTGAGGGACCTGACACAAGTATATCCGGCGTCGCCGTCGACGCCGAGGGCAACGTCTACACGGCTTCGTCCGACGGGACCGCCCGAAAACTCGACAGCGACGGCAACGAACTGTGGTCCTTCGACGAGCCCGCCCCAGACGCGGAGATCCTCAAAGTCGCCGTCGACGCCGAGGGCAACGTCTACACGGTTTCCTCCGATGTTGATTATTATCCCCTTGAGGAATTCTACCACGTCCGAAAACTCGACAGCGACGGCAACGAACTGTGGTCCTTTGACGAACACGACGAGCTCGTATTCGATGTAGCCGTCGACGCCGAGGGCAACGTCTACACGGCTTCGTCCGACGGGACCGCCCGAAAACTCGACAGCGACGGCAACGAACTGTGGTCCTTCGACGGACACGACACGAGGACATCCAGCGTTACCGGTGTCACCGTCGATGCCGAGGGCAACGTCTATACGTCTTCGATGGACCAGACCGTCCGAAAACTCGACAGCGACGGCAACGAACTGTGGTCCTTCGACGTACACGGCGAGAATCAATACAAGATCGACGCCGATGCGGTCGCCGTCGACGCCGAGGGCAATGTCTATACAGGCTGGAGCGAATTTTATCCTGAACGGCGGTATGAGTCCTACGTCCGAAAACTCGACAGCGACGGCAACGAACTGTGGTCCTTCGACGAACACGAAAAGATGGTACTCTACGTCGCTGTCGATCCCGAGGGTAACGTCTACACGGCTGGTGCTGAGGGGACCGCCCGAAAACTCGACAGCGACGGCAACGAACTGTGGTCCTTTGTCGGACACGACGAGCGGGTCAGGGGGGTCTCCGTCGAGCCCGGCACGGTCGGCGCGTTTCCCGACGAGTGGTAAAACGCGAGTCGCGCGAACGATTCGAAGTCCCCGTTTCCGGCGTAGGCGACGGCTTCTTGATTCGTCGAGAGGCCGTCGACTGAGCCCAGCATCTGGGGCTACCACCTTGGGCTGTGGTTAGCCCGCATAATTCAGTGTGCCACGAAGAAAGGAGTATGACGTGAGTGAATGAAAGTGTCACCCGAAGAATTGGCAATCCACTTCGGAAGCCACCTGCACGGCCGGACCGGGTAACCGCATGGTCGAAGCTGCGGGG
>LFFM01000576.1_pt1 | contig 25878 bp, 23 predicted proteins | sample 643131 | NCBI WGS metagenome assembly LFFM01 (sample SAMN03777445, study PRJNA286221) | soda lake metagenome | biome: soda lake; feature: Kulunda steppe; material: water; isolation source: sample Tc-Br brine of Tanatar trona crystallizer | place: Russia: Kulunda steppe | collected 2011-07
CGACATGGGTCAGACCATCGCGGCCGGCAAGGTGCTCGAAGTCAACGAGCGATAATCGATGCAGCAGGCACGCGTCCGCCTCGCCGGCACGAGCCCCGAGGACCTCGACGACATCTGCGCCGACGTCCGCGAGATCGCGGACTCGACGGGGGTCGCCCTGTCGGGCCCGATCCCGCTCCCGACGAAGACGCTCGAGATCCCGTCGCGCAAGTCCCCGGACGGTGAGGGGACGGCGACGTGGGAGCACTGGGAGATGCGCGTCCACAAGCGTCTGATCGACATCGACGCCGACGAACGCGCGCTCCGTCAGCTGATGCGCGTCCAGGTGCCCAACGACGTCAGCATCGAGATCGTTCTCGAAGACTAAGCGCTAGGGCGCATTCGCGCCGCGCCGCTCTCTCTTTGTTTTCACCCGCCGAGCGACCGCGTTCGTGGTCCGGACGCGTCGACGACCCCGGAGTTCATCGCGCGTCGATCACGCCCGCCCGCCCGGCGACGAGCCCGCAGAACGCGCCGGCCGCGTGCGCGATCAGGGCGACGCCGGGCGCGGCGGTGACGATCGTGAGGAGGACGGCGACGGCTCCGAACAGCGCGAGCTGTGCGCGGGCCGGCAGGCGGAGCCGGTCGAACAGCGTCGTGGCGACGACGTTGCCGGCCAGCAGGTAGCCGCCGAGCGCGAAGACGGCCCCGCTGAGACCGATCACTCCGGGAGCGGGCCCGAGGAGGCCGCCGAGCGTCACCTGCGTGATCCCGGCGATCGCGCCGGTCGTCAGGACGAACGCGTGAAACCGGGCGCGCGTCGTGTGGCGCTCGACGAGCGGACCGACGAGCAGGAGCGCGACCGCGTTCGCGAGCAGGTGGCCGACGGACCCGTGCGCGTAGACGCTGGTGACGACGGTCCACGGCGCGACCGAGACGGGAGCCGACAGGACGAAGGCTCCGGCGAGGCCGACGACGCCGAGCACCGCCTGGACGAGGCCGACGAGACAGACGACCGCGAGCGTTTCGAGCGTCGCACGCATACGGCGATCGTTCGGGGCGCAGACGCATAAAGCCGTGAGCGGGGGTGGACCGCCGAAACGGGTGCCAGACACCCACTACCGGACGGGCGAAAGGTAAGGTACAAGTACGAACGACTGTTTCGATCGGGTGAGGGCTCGTAGATCAGCGGCAGATCGCTTCCTTCGCAAGGAAGAGGCCCGGGGTTCAAATCCCCGCGAGTCCACTCACTTCGTTCGTTCCCTCGCGTGGTCCCGTTCGCTTTGCTCACGGGACCCCCGCGAGTCCGTGTTTCTGCGCCGCGAGCAACATCGCGAGCGACGCAACACTGCAACGAGCGAATTTTGAACCCTGCCAGTCGCGCGCAGCGAACGGAGTGAGCGAGCACGTCTGGCTCTGGTTCATAATCCCCGCGAGTCCATGCCGAGACCGTTTTCTCCGTATATCGTAGACGGCGTAAGGTCGCGACCCTGATTCCCGTAGCGACGGTGATTTGATGGGGTCTATCGGCAACCCATGCCGGTCTGCGTGGGTGACGTCTCATCACTCAGAAGCTACCGTGTGGCGGTTACGCGTAGTGTGCTCCCTCACCGATTCTCGATGGGGAATCCGACCCGATCGACACCGGCTTGTGGCGAGCCCGTTGGCCCGATCGACCGCCCCGAACTGACGCCGGGGTCAATTGACCGTTACGCGTGTGGCTACGTCCACACTAGCTAAAGTACCCCAGCCTGTTCCTCCGTCGAAGTGAGGAGGTGGGCCACTATCCGGATGTCTAGAAACATAGCTTTTCAATTAAATAAAAAGAGAAAAAGAACAGCATAGAAAGTTAATTCGACGAGTAGTTGTGGGAGAGAACGCTTGCTAGATTGCAGATCGATTAACCCGTAGGCAACATACCAAAATCTTACCAATAACCGGAGGTACACCACAACGAAGAGTGCAATTGCTATTTGTGTGATATTTGTTCCTAAAAGCAGGAATAGAGCCGCAGCCGGAATGATTAACATACCAACTAGAGTGAGAAGCGTAGGAATGAACAGCTTGAGAGAACCCCGGGGAGACGGTGACTGAATATCGGATTTATACTGTTCTAGGACTGAAAGGCGGGGTGGAATTTCTGCGTTTGACAGCGACATACAATGCTCAACTATATCCGCAAAAATATTGTTCAGATACTTAAATAAGACAGGATATTCCGATTTTTCACCCATATTTTCAGCCCAGGTACAGATGTCGTGCCCGAAAGCAGCACAAAAAATTAGAAAGTCTCTCAATATCCACTCGTGGGCAGCCAATAGAACAATAGGAAATGCAAGTGTGCAAGCATAGACAATATAGTCAGGCATATTAGATATTTCGATGATTGAAGTTAAGATATAAAGTATAGATCCGATAGTAATAGCTTCAATAGCAACTTGTGATAGACTGAATACAGAATCACCAGATCTGAAGTCAGAAGAATTAGTCATGAAGCGAATTAGTGCAATGAGTATCAACCCTAGTACACTTAGATTTGCAATTTGTTCTGATAGAGGTCCTATCCGTGGTGTTTGCAGAACTAGAGTACAAATGAGTGCGGTAAATGCTACTTCAAATCCACTCCCATCTCTCTCAGTAAATACTTGATAAGTTATTTTGCCGTTCGACATACATGTTCGTTCACAGGTCACGTGAAATATCTGCTGTCTTCAGACAAAATCGTCTGAAAAATGCTCAAGACAGGGACATTTACCTGTGCACTATCTCGATTTTTTTCCACCGTGCCAGCTAAGAGTTGGTACTCTTGACGCGGCAAGGGTCCTTGTTGTCAAGATCTGAGTCCAGTCTCTCGATTCCGGCACACTGCGAACCCGTACCGACCACCCTCTTTTGAAGCCGATCGTGGTACTTCTCGTAGATCTTGAACTCCCCGGGTTGTCCGTCCGCGTGCCGGCGGCCGTTGCCTCGAACTCCCGCGGGATGCCGTCCTTCAGCGTATCGTCCCAACTCGTGTCGACCCCGGCCGTCGTCGACGACCCCGCGACGATCGCGGGGGGGTTCGACGTCCCTTATCAACCCATCCCTGGCGAGTCACCGCAGATCGACGAGATTACGAGCGCCAGCCCAAACGGGCGGCCGAGATCGTCGCGAGCGATCCCGACGACGACCCGCCGATGAGCGTCCTCATCGTCGCCGCGCTCGCACACCTGGTGGAAAGCGACGAGAATATGTGGGACACCCTCGACGGTCCAGCGGTTCTACACGGGCGTGATCGGGCTATGCTATTGGACGCGAACCGAAAGTACGTGGAGGTGAGCGGTGTTTACTGAACCGTGTAGCTCGTCAGCGTGGACGAGGAACCGCCGCCGGAAGCGGTCCAAATAACACGGAGTTCAGCGTCGCTATCGATAGTTTCAGTTGAATCAGGATCCGCCACGACATCCTCAGCACTAGTAGTGTCCGCCCAAGTGACGTCATTCCCGGACGATATCTCACTGTTTCCGGCCCAAGCTTCGCCGAGACCATCTTCAGCGTTGTTCTCCACTACGCTTCCGTTGATCGTTCCGCTCACTCGCTGCGCACCGATGTTCTGTCCGCTCACGTGCGTTAACGTCACTTCATCACCAGCCGAATTTTGATCCCAATCGTAGCTGGCGCTCGGTGCATTCTCGCCGACCGAGTCCCCGAGGCCGAGCACGAACGTCCCGATGACGGCCGCGAGGATGACAGTGATTGCGACCATGAGGATGACTCCGATGACCGGAGACACCGCCTTGTCGTCGTTGAATAGCTTGCTGAGTTGCATTGTTGGTTCTCCAGCGGGGCGGGGAAAGGGTGTGCGTTCGGCCCGGTGGCGTCCCCCCGCCTAACTCCCGATCCCCGTCTGGTTGGTTGATGGCTTCCGTCCCTCCGTAATAAAGGGTTCCTTCCGGATATCTCAGTTGATACTAAGAAGCGACGCTTTAAGTACTGATTCGCCGACCTACACCTGTCCCCCCCGATGGAGCCCACCGCCGAATCACTCGCACGGACCTACACCGACCGGGTGTATCCGGACCCGTGGCAGAAGGTCCTCGACTACGAACGGGTGCAAGCGTACGCCGCCGAACACCCCGACGAGGGGCGCACGCGCGTCGGGACGGCGCTCGACCTGCCGCCCGAACGGGTCCGCGGCTGGCTCGACGGCGGGATACCCGACCCCGTCCGCGGGATCCGCGTCGCGACGGACCACGGCTGGCTCGACCCCGACCCCGCGGGCGACACCGCTTCGGCCCTCATCGACCTCCTCGCCCACGTGCTCGCGGGCGGCTCGATCCTCGACGCCAGGTACGTGGTCCGGCTCACCCCGGGCTCGCGCGTCGGCGTCGACGAGCTCCGAGCCGCGCTCGACCGCGTCGGCGTCGAGTCGCGGATCGACCACGAACGCGCGGCGGGACGGGCGACCGAGGTCGTCGCCGCCCGCGACGGGTCGGTCCTCGGCCGGTGTCTCGTCGCGATGGGTGCCGCCGCCGGCTCGAAGATCGACCTCCAGCACGTCCCCGAGGTCGTCCGACACGCGACGCCGACACGACGGGCGTCGTTCTGCCGGATCTACGCGGCACACCGCGCCGTCGAGTTCGACGGCAAAGCCACCCGCCGGATCGTCGAGGAACGCCCGTGCTCGTACATGAGCGAACTCCGCGACCTCTTCGAGGACGTGACCGGCGAGACCGTGGGCATGGGCGAGGACGGACTCACGATCACGGCGGACGCCGCGCGACGGCTCCCGCCGAGCCCCGCGAGCGGGTCGCCGCCGGCCCCGACGACGACCCGCCGATGAGCGTCGTCGTCGACGCCGCCCGAGAACGGCGACCGTGGCGCGCGGGACGTGTGGCTTCGGCCAGAGATCGCCACCACCCGCGACGACCGCCGGAGGAACCGGAGCACCGACGGCGTGTGGACCCAGACGCCTACTGAGGAGAGACAGCTTCGGGATGCGGGGACAGCAGTCGGCCCCGTGGTCGAGGCGAAACGACCGGTGGCGGTTTTTTGCTCACGGGGTCGACACGACACACGAGAGGAGTGATAATGAAGCGCGCCACGCCCGACAGAGACGGTCGTGAACCACCGGAGCGGTCGAGACGGTCGCTCCTGGCGCAGGGCTGTGCGACCGTCGGAACGATCGGTCTCGCGGGATGTCTCCGGTCGGTGCAAACGACGGACGAGAACCCGGAACCCGCCGTTATCGGCCACCGAGGCTGTGCGGCCGAGAACCCCGAAAACACGATCGGAGCGGTCGAAGCCGCCGCCGCCGTCGCTGACGGCGTGGAAGTCGACGTCCGCCGGTGTGAGACGGGTGGGCTCGTCGTCTTCCACGACGAGCGGCTCGATCGGCTGACGACGGAAGGCGGTCGAGTGGCGGACACGTCCTGTGACGCCGTAGTAGCGCTCGACGTCGACGGCTCGGGTGAAACGGTTCCGACGCTGGCGGAGGTGTTCGAAGCGGTTCCGGCGGACACGAGGCTCGTACTCGATCTCAAGGGACCGGGCCTAACAGCGGACGTGCTCGCGCTCTCGGCCGAGCACGACCACGAACTCCTCCTCTCTTCGTTCCTCCCGTCCGTCTTGCGAGAGGCTCGAGCGGCCGAATCGGACGTGTCGACCGCGTATATCGTCCGCGAGTCCGCCGGAAACCGACCGTTCCGTCCCGTCGTTCCCGGGCTCCCGTCCTGGGTCTACCTTCCGGAGGACGTTGCTGAACTGATACGGGCGACCGTCGAGTTGGGCTGTGATGCGATCCATCCCCGGTACGAACTGTGTTTACAGACCGATCTCGTCACACGTGCCCACGCGGCCGGCCTCCGGGTCGAAGCGTGGACGATCACGGGACGGGACGAGTTCGCTGCACTCCGCGCGGCCGGTGTCGACGCCGTGATCTCGGACGTCTGTACGGACCTGCACGACGGGCAGTGACGTGCACCTCGCCGTTTACCGCGGAGAGGACTCACGTGAGGTTTGGAAGCGTAACCGTGAGCACGTTTCCGTCGTCGTACTCGAAGTCGATGCTGCCGCGGAGCTTCTGTACACACCAGTAGACGATCCACAACCCGATCCCCTGTCCGTGCTGTAGCGGCGTTTCATCGCCTGCACGGAGGGTTTCGATCTCTATTTCCGGGATGCGTTCGTTGCGGTCACGGATCTCGAAGACGACGCCTCCGTCGGCGTTCGGCGCGTCAGAGACGCTGATGCTCGCTGTTTGCTCCGGCCCTTCTGAGTGGATGATCGTGTTTTCGACGAGGTTGTCGAGAAGCACCGAGAGCAACACCGGATCCGTTCGGATCCGTAGCTCCGGTGGAGTGACCGTCCACTCGATCGTCGCGTCGCTGTGTGCGGCCGAACAGCTCCGCTCGACGTCGGCTAAGACGGTAGAAACGGCGAGGGACGCTGGTTGTCGCTCCCGTTCTTGAACGCTCTCGAACGTACCCACTTTTTCAGCGATGGAGAGCAACCGATCGCTTGCAGCCTCGATCTTCCCGGCCCGCGTGGCCCGTTGGAGGTCGTCCACGTCGCCTCCGAGCAGGTCGGCATAGCCGCTGATAACCGTCGTCTCGTTCCGGAGGTTGTGCCGAAGCACTCGATTGAGCACCGCGAGTTGCTGCTCACGTTGCCGGTCCTCGGTCACGTCGTACAACACGAGCATGCTCCCGACGGGAGTGTCGCGTGGATCGGTTAACGCCGTGTACGACACGGCAAACGTCCCGCCCCGCTCCGTCTCGACCCTGATCTCCTCGGTTTCAAGGAGGGTCTCTAACCCGACACCGAGGACCGTGCCGAGAGCGATCGGTAACGCGTTCGACAGCGTGCTCGGGAACAACTCCTCCGCGCGGTCGTTTACGCGGACGATCTGTTGTTCGGTATCGAGGACGAGTACGGGATCCGAAAGCGAGTCCAGTCCGGTCCGTTCGGCCGTGCGCTGTGTCGCTGGGTTCGTCTGAAACATGTGCGTCCCGACGAACGCGTACGCGTCGAGCGAGACGTGAACGAGCATCAGCGGTGCCGCGAGATGCAACTGTGGAACCGGGCCGAGTTCGAACAGCCACACGAACACCCCAACCGACGGCGGAACGGTGCTCAGGATGACCGCGATGGCTTCGCGTCGGTACAGCGGCCCGTAGCTCAGTATCGCACCGATCAGCAGCAGGGAGCCGACAGCAGCCGTTCCAATGGAGAACAAGACGGCAAAGACACCCCACGGCTGGACCGTATACACGACCGTTGCCAGCCCGAACACCGGATCGAACTGAAAGTCACGCCACACGAGCCCGTGAACCGGATTCGTCACAGCAAGTACGACCGTCAGCAGCGGAACGACGGCGACGATCCCGAAAAGCGGCGTGCGGATGAGGTCCCCGCGCCCGGTGTAATCGAGGCCGAACGCGAGAAAGAACGGCCCCATGAAACACACAGAGACGAACGCGACCGCTCCGAGCGCGACCCGTAACGTCGGCTCGAAGACGAGTAGTGCGGTCCCGTAGGAGCCACAGAACACGGCGACGGACGCGATGTTCCCCATGAACCAGATCGCACCCGATCGCTCCCGCTGGTGATACAGGTACTGCAACAGATACAGCGCACCGAAACTGGCCCCGAGAGAGGCGAAAACGATCCCAGCTCCAAGCGCCCCCGGCATCATCCCCTACGCGGAATTCAACAGGAACCGACTATAAGATTGTGAAACGGAGCCCGGCATCGAGGTCAGTGCCGTGGTTCGACTCGACGGGGTCGAAGGGCGTGACCCCGACACGGCGTCGACGATCAGTCGAAGCGCCACCGGCCGGCCGCCTTGAGCTCGCGGACGTAGCCGTCGTGAAGCGCGTCGCGGATCTCGCTCGGGTCCTTTTCGGGGAACGCACGGGAGTCGTCGGCGAGCTCGAGGACGGCGCTCGTGTACGCGATCGCGAGGTCACGGAGGTCACGGACGTCGATCTTGTCGAGGGTGTCGGCCTGCGTGTGTCCCCAGCCACGGCCGCTGGCGGGCGACGTCGATCCGACGGTCGCCGCCGGGATCCCCCGCTCCGTCCACGGCCAGCAGTCGCCGTGCGGGGCGACCGACTCGTCGATCGGGAACCGGATGTCGAGGTCGGCGGCGACCGTCTCGAACGGGTCGACCAGCTCCTCGAAGGTGTTCGTCCGGCGGACCTTCGGGGTCCGGCTCTTGCCCGAGCCGTCGATGTTCAACACGCACTTGACGTCGTCCCGGTCGGTCGTCGCCGCGAGGTGCGAGGAGCCGTACAGCCCGACCTCCTCCGCGCCGACGACGACGAACCGAACCCGGGTGTCGAGGTCGTCGACGACCCGCGAGAGCAGCCGCGCGATCTCACAGACCATGACCGTGCCGACGCCGTTGTCGACCGCTCCCTCGGCGGTGTCGTGGGCGTCGACGTGGGCGGTCACGAGCACCGCCTCGTCGGTGTCCGGCCCGAGCGATCCCTCGATGTTCGGGGCGGTCGCGGGGCCCGTCTCGCAGTCGACCGTCACGCGTGCGGTCGCGTCGGCGTCGGCGTAGCGGGCCAGCCGGGCCCCGAGCTCGGCTGAGACGCCGACCGCGGGGATCGGTCCGGGGCGGTTCCCGTAGCCGACCTCGCCGGTCGGCGGGAGACAGCCGTCGATGTGGTTGCGGAAGACGAACGCGTCAGCGCCCGCCTCGAGCGCGAAGGCGTACTTCTCCATCCGGTGGTACCAGTGGTCGGCGTCGTCCGGCGAGTCCGACCGCACCATCGCGATCCGCCCCTCGACGTCGGCGGCGTCGAAGTCCTCGGGGAGGCCGTACCCCAGGTCGACCACCTCGCCGGTCACGTCGCCCGGCGGCGTCCCCGGAAGCGCGAGGACCTCGTGTTCGGCCTCGAAGCGTCGGTCCCGGTCGGGGACCGTGATCGCCGACGACCCCCGCCACCAGCCGGGGAGGTCGAACTCGTCGATCGCGACGTCCGAGAGGCCGACGTCCTCGAACGCCGAGCGAACGACCGCCGCGCCCTCCATCTCTCCGTCGTGGCCGGCCATCCGGTTCTCGATGTCGACCAGCTGCTCGAGGAGGTCCCACGCGAACGTGCTCGTGCGCGCGTCGCCGATGACGTGCTCCGGGAGTCGGGTCATACCCGGGCCACGCCCGGGCGCGACATGAACGTACGGGTCGCGGAGGGGAACGACGTCGACGGCGGCGCTCGGGCCCTACGTGTCGGGCCAGCGCTCGATGTACACCGTCTCGTCGGTGTAGAACCGGACGACGTCCTCGGCCTGTGCGTGGAGGTCGCCGAAGAAGGAGTCCTTCCGGCCGCCGAAGTGGAAGAACGCCATCGGTGCCGCGGTGCCGACGTTGACGCCGATGTTCCCGACGTCCGCACGATTACGGAACTCTCGGGCCTCGCCGCCGCGGGCGGTAAAGAGGCTGGCCGCGTTGCCGAAGTCGGTGCCGTTCAGCTTCCGGACGGCCTCGTCGAAGTCGTCGGCGCGGGCGATCCCGAGGACCGGGCCGAAGATCTCCTCTTGAGCGATCCGCGAGTCCGTATCGACCTCCCCGAACACGGTCGGGCCGATGAACGTCCCCTCCTCGTAGCCGTCGACGGTGACGCCGCGACCGTCACGGAGGAGCTCGTTCCCGTCCTCGACGCCGGCGTCGATCAGGTCCGCGACCCGCTCCGCGTGGCCGGGCGAGATCAGCGCGCCGATGTCGGTGTCGGGGTCGAGCCCGTCGCCGACGACCTGGTCGTCGACGACGTCGAGGACCGCCTCGACGAACGGCTCGTAGGCGTCGCCGACGACCACCGCGATGTCGTTGGCCAGACAGCGTTCGCCGCCGCAGGCGAACGAGGAGGAGACCGTCTTCGCGGCCGCGTACTCCAGGTCCGCGGAGTCGGAGACGACCACGTAGTTCTTCGCGCCCCCCTGTGCCTGGACGCGCATCCCGGTCCGCGCGGCCGTTTCGTAGACGTGTCGGGCGACCGGCGTGCTCCCGACGAACGACGCGCCCGCGAGGTCCTCGTTCTCCAACAGCGCGTTCACCGTGTCCGGGCCGCCGTGGACGAGGTTGACGACCCCGTCGGGGAAGCCCGCCTCGTCGATCAGGTGGAACAGGTACTGTGCGGTCAGCGGGTCCTGTTCGCTGGGTTTGAGAACGAACGAGTTCCCCGTCGCGACGGCGTACGGGAGGAACCACAGCGGGATCATCCCGGGGAAGTTGAACGGGGTGATCGCCGCGAACGTCCCCAGGGGACGGCGGACGGCCATCTCGTCGATCTCCGGGGCGGCGTTCTCGAGGAAGCCGTCCTGCATGAGGCGGGGAGCCCCGCAGGCGACCTCGACGTTCTCGATCCCGCGGCGGAGCTCGCCGCGCGCCTCGTCCAGGTTCTTGCCGTGCTCCGTGACGAGCACCCGCGCGATGTCCTCTTGGTGTTCCTCGAGCAGGGATTTGAGCCGGAAGAGCGGCTGGATCCGGTCTTCGATCGCACGGTTTCGCCACGTCTCGAAGGCGGCGTCGCCCGCGGAGACCACGTCCGCGACCGATCCGGGCGGCGTGAACGGGACGTGCCCCAGGGTCTCGCCCGTCGCGGGGTTGACCACGTCCGCGCCGTCGTCGCCGTCGATCGGGGTCCACTCCCCGTCGACGTAGTTCCGAAGCGTTCCGTCGGTGATGTCGTCGATGTCCATTATCGGTGGTGGTGTATCAGTATTGATCAAAGGAATTGGTACCGATCTGATGTCGCCAGATCCGAACGTGTCGATCAGAACACGTGATCAGAACACGTTGTACGGCAGGACGTACAGGATGACCGCCAGGAACGGCGTCAACAGCAGCAGCATCGTGATCGCGTACCCGAACATGTCACGGGCGCGCATGCCGGTGATCGCCAGCAGCGGGATGGCCCAGAACGGCTGGAAGAGGTTCGTGTGGGCGTCGCCGACGGCGTACGCCATGATCGTGTGACCCGGCTCGACGCCGAGCGCCTCCCCGGCCTCGAGCATCGAGCCGCCGATGATCGTCCACTCGCCCCCGCCGGAGGGGACGAAGATGTTGAGTATGCCCGCGGTGATCCACGCGATGACCGGGAACGTCTGCGGCGTGGCGATGCTGATCAGGAACTCGGTGACCGTGTCGACCAACCCGGTCCCCGTCATGATGCCGATGATCCCGGCGTAGAAGGGGAACTGCAGGATGATCCCCGCGCTCGACTGGACGGCCTCGTAGAACTCCTCGAGGTAGTCGATCGGGCTCGTGTACAGCGCGAGCCCGACCATGATGAACCCGAAGTTGAGCACGTTCAGGTCGAGCGCGCCGAGCCCCTGCGTGAGGAACGTGTAGCCCGTGACCCCGACGCCCGTGAGCGCGATGATCCCGCCGAGCACCTTGCTGTTGTTGATGCGGTCGGCCGGGGTCGGCGAGGCGTCCTCTCCGCCGTCGGCGGCCACGCCCGAGTCGTCGGGTGCGTCGGCCGCGTCGGTCGGGTCGTCCGCGAACTCGTCGTCCTCGAGGTCGACGTCGACGTACTCGGAGATCCCCCGCGCGTTGTCCTTGGGCGGGGAAAGCAGGTAGAGGAGGATCAGCGCGTAGACGATGCTGGTCGTGGTGAGGATCAGCGCGTACGGGTGGAAGATCGTCTGTGTCGTGCTGATGACGCCGTCGACGACTCCCTGCTCGATGAACACGTTGCCCGGGGTGTTCATCAGGAGCCCGGCGGAACTGGAGAGCCCCCAATGCCAGGTGAGGCTCATTCCGAGGTAGCCGGCGACACACAACAGGGGGTAGTGGACCGCCATCCCCTTCCGCTCGGCGAGCTCGCCCATCTCGCGCGCGAAGATCGCGCCGACGATGAGGCCGAGCCCCCACGAGATCCAGCCCGTCACCATCGCGATGAACCCGACGAGCAGGATCGACTGGCGACCGGTGTTCGGGATCCGGATGAGCCGGTCGATCCCGCGTTTTACCCACGGGTGGTACGCGACGACGAACGCCGTCACGAGGATCAGGACCATCTGCATCCCGAACTCGAGCAGGGACCAGAACCCGCCGAACCAGGAGAGTGCGAGCTCCGTCGCCCCGGCACCCTCCGAGAGGAACGCGGCGACCGCCGCCACGTACGTCAGGATGATCGCGAACAGGAAGGGACTTGGCATCCATCGCTCGACTCTGGCGGACATCGACTGTCCGAACTGCTGTATCGGTGTTGGGTCCGGGTTCGTGCTAGACATGCACAACCCCACGGACAATAGTCATGTTTATAAGTTTTTCCAGACGTGTCAGAGATCGGATCATCACCGATCACGACCCCCCGAGAAGCGCTCGCCCGTATAACCGGATGGAGTCCCGCTTTTTCTCAAAAATAGCGGTGATCGAGATCTCGATAGTCCGTGAATATCCATTCATATTGTCAGGATTCGTGTTTCGGTATTGCCGAAACGGAGCGGCGTGTTTCGGGGTTCTCCTCGGCGAGGAAGCCGCCGGGCCGTGTGTTCGACTCCGATCCCGTTCGATCCGGCCACGATCGTCGGGAAAACGCCGTGACAGCCAAACCGTCGTCTCGGATCCGTCACAGGGTTTCGGCCATTCCGAACGACGCCGCGCCACGTGCTCCCAAACACTATACGTGCCGACCCGGAGTGGTGACCATGGTCGACCAGCGTGGGGGCGGGACCACGGTACAGGCGAGCGAACGGACGCTGGAGATCGTGCAAACGCTTCGAGATCGGGAGGAGGCGACGTTGACCGAGCTGGCGAGGGACCTGGAGATGCCCCGAAGCACCCTCCACGGATACCTTTCGTCGATGGTGAACGCGGAGTACCTGATCAAAGACGACGGGGCCTACCGGCTCGGTCTCCGGTTCCTGGATCACGGGGTCGCCACACAGCGGGCCGATCCGCTCTACGACGCCGCGGGGCCGATCCTCGAACAGATCGCCGAGGAGACGCGGGAGATCGTCTGGCTCGTCGTCGAAGAGTACGGCAAGGCGGTCTGCCTCCGAAAAGCCGAGGGCGACCTCGCGGTCCAGCCGTACAAGAGACTCGGTGCGCGTCTTCATCTCCACGACATCGCCGCCGGAAAGGCGATCCTCGCGCACCTGTCCGAGGGGCGCGTACGGGAGATCCTCGACCGTCACGGACAGCCCGCGTCCACGGACGCGACCGTGACGGACCCCGACCGGCTGCTCGATGAACTGGCGACGGTCGCCGAGACGGGCGTGGCGTACAACGACGGGGAGTCGCTGGACCGGTTCCGGGCCGTGGCGAGCCCGGTCTGTCTCGACGGCGAGGTCCTCGGATCGATCGTCGTCTCCGGGCCGAAGAACCGTCTCCGCGGCGATCGGTTCCGGGAGACGGTCCCGGAGACGGTGACGGGTGCGGCCAACGCGCTCGAGCTCGAGCTGTTGAATTAACCGTTCACGAGCCGTTCCCCACGGAACCCGGCAACCGCGGCGCGTACCCCGTACGTTATCCATCGGGATGGCGAACGACGATCGAGAATGGACACGGTCGAGCGCCGGATCGTGACGTTCACCGCGGGCTCACACGGGCTCGTTCACACGTACGAACTGTCGATCCCGATCCTGTTGACGGTGTGGGTCGCCGAGTTCTCGACCAGCGCGGCGGTGTTGGGGGCGATCGTCACGGTCGGGTACGGGCTCTTCGGCGTGGGCGCGCTCCCCGGCGGCGTGCTCGTCGACCGGTTCGGCTCGAAGCCGATGATCCTCGCCTGTCTGCTCGGGATGGCCGGCTCGTTCCTGCTCGTGGGGATCGCTCCGAGCCTCCCGGTGCTCGCGGTCGCGATCGCGGTGTGGGGCGTCACCGCCAGCGTCTACCACCCGGCGGGGCTCGCGCTCCTCTCGAACGCGGTCGAACGCCGCGGGATCGCGCTCGGCTACCACGGTATCGGCGGCAACCTCGGGATCGCGCTCGGCCCGCTGGCGACCGTCCTGTTGCTGCTCACGTTCGACTGGCGGGTCGTCGCCGCCCTCCTCACGATCCCGGCGTTGATCGTCGCCGGATACGGGCTGACCGTCGACGTCGACGCCGCGCTGACGGACGCGACCGACCCGAACGACACCGACGGGACGACCGCGAGCGACGGCGGGAGCACGGACGCAGACGGCGGTACGGAGGCGGACGACGGGACGGACGCGGACGACGGGACGGGGGCGCTGGCCGCGATCGTCCGAGACACGCGGACCCTCATGACGCTCGGGTTCGTGTTGGTGTTGGTGTTCGTGACGTTCAGCGGGCTCTACTACCGGGCGTTCCTGACGTTCCTCCCGGACTTACTCGGCGGCGTCGTCGACGGGCTGATCGACGTCCAGTTGGTCGACCCGTCGAGCCCGTACGCCGACGACTTCGATCTCTCACGATACCTCTACGTACTGATCCTGACCGTCGGCGTCCTCGGACAGTACCTCGGCGGCCGGATCGCCGACCGGATCCCCGCGGAGCGGGCGTTGGTGTACGCCATGCCGGTGCTCGGGACGCTCGCGCTGCTCTTCGTTCCGGCCAGCGGGGCGGTGTGGTCGTTCCTCGCCGTCTCGGTCCTGTTGGGCGTCGCGCTGTTCACCGTCCAGCCGCTCTCCCAGGCGACCGTCGCTGCCTACTCGACGTCGGAGGCGCGGGGGCTCTCGTTCGGCTACACCTACCTCGCGATCTTCGGCGTCGGCTCGTTGGGGGCCGGTCTCGCGGGGTTCGTCCTCACCGTGGCGACCGCAAGGGAGCTGTTCATGGTGCTCGCGGGGATCGCCTTCCTCGGCGCGATCGCCGCCACGGCCGTCGTCCGGCTGGGCGTGCGCCGTGACTGATCGGCAGGCACTCACTCCGGTTCGACGACCGACTCGGCCGAAGCGGCGGAGTCAGTGGAGTCGGAGGAGTCAGCCGACTCCGCGGAGTCGCCGGAGCCGTCGAACTCGACGCCCGTGAACTCGAAACGAGCGCCGTCCGAACCGTCCGCGAGCGCGACCTCCCACCCGTGGTCGTCGGCGATCTGTCGCACCGTCGCGAGGCCGAGCCCGACCCCGTCGCCGCCGGTCGTGAACCCCGTCTCGAAGACCTTCTCGCGGTCCGCCGTCGGGACACCCGGTCCGTCGTCGGCGACGGCGAACCCGTCGGTGGTCACCTCAACCGTGACGGTCACCGCCCCGCCGCCGTGTTCGACCGCGTTCCGGAACAGGTTCTCCAACGCCTGCCGGAGCCGCGTGCGGTCGGCGAGCACGACCGCCCCGTCGACGCCGTCACCGAGCGCGAGCGTGGCGTCCGCGGTGTCGACGAGCGACCACGTCTCCCGGGCGGCGTCCGCGAGTCGCACGCGGTCGGGTTCCTCGACGGGGCCGCCCGATCGCGCCAGCGCGAGGAGGTCCTCGATGAGCCGGTCCATCCGCTCGTGAGCCGACGCGACCCGATCCAAGTGCTCCGTCGCCCCCGCCACGTCGCCGTCGCCCATCGACGCGCGCGCGAGGTCCGTGTACCCGCGTGCGACCGACAGCGGGTTCCTGAGGTCGTGCGAGACGACGCTCGCGAACCGGTCGAGCCGGTCGTTCTGTCGCTCCAGATCGGCCGCCCAGAGCTCGAGCTGCTCGTCGCGGTCGGCCCGTTCGAGCGCGGCCGTCGTCGTTTCCGCGAGCAGCTTCGCCAGCGTCACGTCGGTCTCGTCGAAGCTGTCGGCGGTGACGCTACCGACGTTCATCACGCCGTACACCCCGAGCGGGAGAACGATCTCGCTCCGCACCCGCGTGCTCGGGTCGTAGATCCCCGGTCGGTCCGAGAGGTCGGAGTACTGCTCGACGTCGCCCGTCTCGAACACGTCCCACGAGAGGCTGTTGCCCGGGCGATACACCGGGATCTCCTCGAACTCGGTCTCGCCGAGCCGGGATATCGCGGCCGGGTGGAGGGCAGACCCCTCGTCGTTCGCGAGCCACACGCCGTTGATCCCGAGGTCGAGAACGTCCGTGGCGATCCGCACCGCCTGCTGGGCGACCGCCTCGGGCGACTCCGCGGCCAGCAGCCGCCCGGTGGCCCGCTGGAGCGAGGCGATCTGTTCGACCCGTCGCCGCCGCAGCGCGTCGTTGACGCCGATCAACACCCCCGCCGCCGCGCCGACGGTCGCGATGCTCGCGACGAGGAAGACTGCCGCGTCGACGTTGACCCCATCGACCGCGCCGTGAAGCAGCACGAGCCCGGCGAGCGCCCCGGCGATCGCGGTCCCGAGGATCGTCCACGACGCGATCAGTCGGTTCGTCGACGCGGAGAACCCCTGTTCGTGGGCCCACACGCCGGCGGTGACGACGACCACCGCGATAGACAGGGGCAACACGGCACCCAACACCGACGAGAGGAGGGACTCGTCGTGCGCGATCAGGTGGAAGACGTGGATCGCGACGAACGAGAGACCGATACCGGGAGCGAGGATCGACCACGGGATTCGTGAATCGTCGGTCGCGCGCGCGGCGAGCGGCATTCACCGGTTCTCTCGGCGTCAGCGATACATAGTTTTCGGCTTTCCAACCATCGTCGGCTACGCCGTGTGCGTCGCCTCTTCGGGGTCCTCGACGACCTCCAACCCGCGGTTGTTCACGGCATATGGGTCGAGCCCGACCTCCCGGAGGAAGCCTTTGTACTGTCGCTCGGCGGTCTCGCCGTCCTTCTGTTTGTCGGACGCGTGGTCACAGAGCTCGAGGATGTTCTCCGGGACGTCGTTCTCGTGGACGATCCAGTGGTTGATCGTGTCCGAGAGCCGGCGGATCGGCGACGTGAAGTGGCCGTAGATGTCGAAGTTGAGCGCGTGGTGTCCCCCGAAGGGATCGTTCATGTACTTCGCCCGCGGCATCACCTTCAACACCGCGCGCTGGATCTTGTTGAGCTGGCGGTCGGGCGACTCCTCTAACGCGGCGTTGACGGCCTTCCGCGGGTCGTCGCCCCACGCCTCGCCGGGGATCGAGACGCCGTCGAGCTCCTGGATCTCCTTTAAGGCGTTGTTCCACTGATCGGGCGTCGGCTGCGGGTGAACGCGGTACATCGCCTCGACGCCGCGGTCCCACATCAGGGTGTGCGTGACGGCCTTGTTCGCCTTCAGCATCGACTCCTCGATGATCGTGTGTGCCCGATCGCGGCGCGGGTTCAACACGAGCGAGCCGTCCTCCTTGCGCTGTTCGTGCATCCGGTCGGCGAGATCGAACGCGAGCTCGTTTTCCGCGCCGAGGGGGAGCGACGGGTCGTCGAGGCGGTTCTCACACTGTTTGTAGGTGAGCCGCTCGTCGGAGTTGATGACGGACTTGTAGATGTCGATGGACTCGAACGAGAGCGTCTCGTCGTCGATCTCCATCTCGACGGTGTGTGCAAGCCGGTCCTCGTTGGGGACGAGCGAGCAGACGGTCTCGGCGAGGACCGGCGGCAGCATGTGGTTCGTGTACGCCGGCAGGTACACCGTGTTCGCGCGCTGGACCGCCTCCTCCCACATCGCGGTGTCGGGCGTGACGTAGTGGGTCACGTCGGCGATGTGGACCCAGAGGCGGTAGGCGTCCGCCTCGCGTTTGATGGAGACGGCGTCGTCGAAGTCCTGTGCGTCGACGGGGTCGGTCGTCCACGTCGTCAGGTCGCGGAGGTCGCGACGCTCGTCGATCTCCGATTCGATCTCGTCGTAGACGCCCTCGGTGCGGCGTTCCGCCTCCCGGAGCACCTCGGCGGGGAACTCGTCGCGGATCTCGAACTCCTCGAACAGCTCCTCGCGTTTGTCCGCCAGCTGGCTCGCCAACTCCTCGCTGATCCTCACGGGACCCTGATCCTCGGCGGACCCGGGTTTCGGCTCGTCGTCACTCATACCGGGATCAAAGCGCGTGCGTTAGAAAGGCCTGTCGGGCGGCGCGGTCGGCTGAAGTGGGACCGATCGGCGGAAGCGGAGGGACGGAAAACGAAGGGGCGACGGTGAGCGTTCGAGGGGACGCCGACCAGTCACCGGTCGCGTTCCGAGCGCGTCTCCGACCCGACCGACTCGTCGACGGCGTCGGCGTACCGTCGAAGGAACTCCTCCCGGGAGAGTCCGTCCGACTCGATGGAGAGGAGCAACGATTCGAGACCGTCCCGCGGCTGGTGGCAGATGCCGTCGTCACAGCCGGTACACAGGTACTCGAACGACTTGTCCCGCCGGTCCCAGCGGTTCCCCTCCTTGTCGTACTCACGCGCGTCCTCGCGCAGCACCGAGTCCCCGCACGCGATGCAGACGACCGTTCTCCGGTCCCGGCTCCTCCGGGAGCGCCACATGCCTCTCACCTGGTGGCGAGCCTACTTAGCGTTTGGTGCGCGGCTGACGGCCGTCGGACGCCCCGATCCCGTCGGGGAGCGGACCCTTTATCGGCCGAGCGAGCGACGTATCGGCCATGCAGGTGAAATCCCGCCACCACCTTCGGAGCGACGAGATCGATGCGATCCGCGAGGCGATCGCCGACCACCTCGGCGTCGATATCGACGGGGACAGCTTCGAGTTCGTGGAGTTCGTCGACGCCCCCTACGAGGTCGTGCTGGTCGACGGCGACCCGAGCGTCTTCTACGTCGACGACGACGAACCGTTCCTCACCGTCAGGGGCGCGAACGACTACGAACCGGAAAACGGCGTCGTCACCGTGGACGCAGGTGCGATCTCGTTCGTCTCCGACGGCGCGGACGTGATGCGGCCGGGGATCGTCGAGGCCGACACGGCCATCCGCGAGGGCGACCTCGTCGTGATCGCCGAGGAGACGCACGGGAAGGTCCTCGCCGTCGGGCGCGCGCTCGTCGACGGCGACGGGATGGTCGGCGACAGCGGCAAGGTCGTGGCGTCGATCCACCACGTCGGCGACGACCTCTACGAGTTCTCCATCTGAGGTCCAGGCGACCCGTCCCCGGTCGTCGGTTCGACCGTCCCTCCGGTCCCGAGCCCCCGACCCACGGGCGGCGTCAGTCGACGAGGCGATCGATGGCGGCGTCGACGGCGTCGTAGTCCGGGGACGCGGGGTGCTCGCTCGCGACCCACGCGTACCGGACGCGGCGGTCGGCGTCGAGCAGGAAGACCGTCGGACGCGCCTCCGTGATCCCGGCCATCCCGTCGATGTCGTGGGCGACGCCGTATTCGCGGATCACGTCCGCGGACGGGTCCGAGAAGACGCGAACCCCCGCCCCGCGCTCGGCCAGCAAGGACCGGTGTTCGTACGGCGTCGAGATCGAGACGCCGAGCACGTCGACGTCGCGGACCCACCCCCGCGCGTCGATCTCCTTGTACAGGTACGTGGCCTGGAACGCCCCGTCCATGGGGTGAAACAGCAGCAGGGTCGGCCCGTCGACGACGTCGGCGAGCGCGCGGTCCTCCCAGTACTCCGCCCCGACGAGCGGGCGGGTGAAGTCGGGCGCGACGTCGTCCACGTCGACGTGGTCCGTGTCCGGAAGCGTAACGACCTCGAAGTCGACCATTCAGGCGGCCCCCGCCGTTCCGGGCCCGGATGCGTCGCCGTACGTCCGTTCGAGGTAGTCGACGATGTTGGCGCTCTCGGACATCGTCACACCCGTGTCGCGGTCGACGAGCGCGGGGACGCTTCGGGCGCCGGAGACGCGCTTGACGACGTTCCGCTCGGAGTGCATCGGCTCCACGTACCGCGAGCGGTACGCGAGGTCGAGCCGGTCGAGCGCCCGGACGACGCGTTCACAGTACGGACACGCCTGCAGCCGGTACAGGGTTATCGGTGGCTCCGTCATGGGGAACCGTGTGGTCGCCAGCGGCGTAACCGTATCGGCGACGTCACGGACCGAGGGCAACCCTTTAACCGTCCCCCGACGGACGTTCAATGAGAATGGGCTTGTGGTCGATCACGTTGCTAGCCGGCGTCCTCCAGATACCGGCATTGGACGGACCCGTCGTGACGCTGCTGGGTATCGCGGTGATCGTCGTGCTGATCGGGATGTCCGCGTTCTTCTCCTCCTCGGAGATCGCGATGTTCTCGCTGCCGAAACACCGCGTCGACAGCCTCGTCGACGAGGGCGTCAAGCACGCGACGACGATCCGGAACCTGAAGGAGAACCCACACCGGCTACTGGTGACGATCCTCGTCGGGAACAACCTCGTCAACATCGCGATGACCTCCATCGCGACCGCGCTCATCGGCGTGTACGTCGAGAGCGCGCTGTTGACGATCGTCTTAACGACGTTCGGGATCACCGCCGTCGTCCTGCTGTTCGCGGAGACGGCCCCGAAGTCGTACGCCGTCGAGCACACGGAGTCGTGGTCGCTGAAGATCGCCCGCCCGCTGAAGTACTCCGAGACCGCGCTGTATCCGCTGGTCGTCCTCTTCGATTACCTCACGCGGATCGTCAACAAACTCACCGGCGGCCGGGCCGCCATCGAGTCGACGTACGTCACCCGCGAGGAGATCCAGAACATCATCGAAACCGGCGAGCGCGAGGGCGTCATCGAGGAGGAGGAGCGCGAGATGCTCGACCGGATCTTCCGGTTCAACAACACCATCGCCAAGGAAGTGATGACGCCCCGACTCGACGTCACCGCGGTCCCGAAGGAGGCGACCGTCGAGGAGGCCATCGAGAAGTGTATCCACGCCGACCACGAGCGCGTCCCCGTCTTCGACGGCAACCTCGACAACATCGTCGGCATCGTCACCGTCCGTGACCTCGTGCGCGAGCTGCGCTACTCGGAGGGCGAACCCTCGCTCGAACGCGTCGTCAAACCGACGCTTCACGTCCCCGAATCGAAGAACGCCGACGAGCTCCTCGAGGAGATGCAGGACAACCGCCTCCAGATGGTGATCGTCATCGACGAGTTCGGCACGACGGAGGGGATCATCACCCTCGAGGACATGGTCGAGGAGATCGTCGGCGACATCCTCGAGGGCGACGAGCCCGAGCCGATCGAGTTCGTCGCCGACAACGTCGCGTTAGTGCAAGGCGAGGTGAACATCGACGAAGTCAACGAGATGCTCGATATCGACCTCCCGGAAGGAGAGGAGTTCGAGACGCTCGCCGGGTTCGTCTTCAACCGGGCCGGACGCCTCGTCGAGGAGGGCGAGGAGATCGAGTTCGACGGCGTTCGGATCCGCATCGAGCAGGTCGACAACACCCGGATCATGAAGGCCCGCGTCACCGTCCTCGACGGAACCGACGACGAGGCGGCCGAGGACGACGAGCAGGACGAGGAGTCGGCCGACGACCAGAGCTGAGGACGGGTTCGGCGATCCGGAGACCGGTCGTTCACTTATAACCACCCAGAGTGGGGACGGCGTCACTCATAAACTGGCGGACGTCGCTTATAAACTAGCAGCTGCGGTCGGCGCGCGCGAGCAACGCGCGCGAGGCTGGGGAGGGTGAGGCGACGGAACGGTGCGGGGCCGTTCGGAGCCGTACGGGGCCGTTCGGAGCCGTACGGGGCCGTGCGGGACAACGCAGGTACGAGGCCGTTCGTCGGTCATCGTCCCTCGAATTGCACCGATCCTTGACGACGTACTCCGCAGCGGTGGCCTCGAGACCGCTCGTTCCGCTTATAAGTCCCGAAGAAACGTCGACCGCCGACGGAACCGTCGTGCCGCGATCAGAGCCCGTCGAGCAGCGCCGCCCGCCGCCGGTCAAGGTCGAACGCCGCCGTCGACCCGTCGAGCCGGTCGAAAAAGAGGAAGACGTCCGCACCCTCCCGCTCGGCGTGGGCCAAGAGCGCCTCGATCGCCGGCCGGTTCAGCGCGTACGACTCCAACAGCCCACAGACGAGCGCCAGCGCGACCCCCGCCTCGCCCTCCGGGAACGCGGAATCGACCGCCGAGAGGTCGACGGCCGTCTCGCCGGCGGCGTCCGGGTCAGCCGCCCCCGCCGCGTCGCTTCCGGCGACGGTCCGGAGACACCGGTTACAGATCGCGCTCTCGCGGGCGGGCGCGTACTCGCGTAGCGCGTCGGGAACGACGAACCCGACGAGCGTGCCGCCGCAGTGTGAACAGGACATGGCTGTCGGGTACGCCGTCGACGCGTAAAAAGAACCGACGCGGGCGGGCGGACGGAGGCGGACGGATCAGGCGTCCGCGGTCTCGGCTGCGTCCGCCGCTTCGGCGGCTTCGGCGGCTTCGGCGGCTTCCGCGGCCTCTTCGTCCTCCTTTTTCGCCTTGATCTTCTTGAGCCGGAAGATCTCCTCGCGCTCCTGCTCTTCGAGCTTCTGCTCGATGTACTCCTGGTTCTCGTACAGCTGCGGGAGGAGCGTGAACTCCAGCGCGTTCACCCGCCGCTTCGTCGTCTCGATCTCCGTCAGCATCTTCTTCATCGCCGTCTCCACCTCGGCGGCGAGGATGATCGTCTCCAACAGCTCCTCGTAGGCGTCCGCCGCCTCGTCGATCCGCGCGGAGGAGCCGAGCAGGCCGTAGCCGCGCTCGTCGAGGCTCTTTCTCACCTTCGAGGACTCGATCTGCGGGACGACGACCCCCATGATGTTCTTCGACTGCGTGGTGATCTCGGGGTGTTCTTTCAGCGCCGCGGCCGCGCCGCGGACGGCGACGTCGCCCTCCATCGCACGGGCCATGTCGATCGTTCGCTGGGCCCGCTCGTAGTCGTCCGCCATGTCCGAACGGACGTCCTGCGCCTGATCGAGGATGTCCATGAACTCCATGATGAGCCCGTCACGCTTCTGTTCGAGCGTGTCGTGGCCGCGCTCGGACAGGTCGATCCGGTCCTCGATCGCCATCAGGTTCTTGCGCGTCGGCTTGACGTCCTTGGCCATGGTGGTTAGTCCGCCGCCTCGACGATCTCCCGCTCGGAGTCGTCCTCGCGGTAGTGTCGTTCGATGAACTCCTCGTCGATACGGTTGAGCGCGTCCGTCGGAAGCATCGAGAGCAGGTCCCAACCGATCTCGAGGGTCTCCTCGATGTCTCGGTCCGTGTCGAACCCTTGATCGATGAACTCCGTCTCGAAGGCGTCCGCGAAGTCGAGGTACTTGTTGTCGAGTTCCGAGAGCGCCTCGCGACCGACGATGTTCACGAGGTCACGCAGGTCCTCGCCCTCCGCGTACGCCGCGAACATCTGGTCTTTCACGTCGGCGTGGTCCTCGCGGGTGAGTCCCTCGCCGATACCGTCGTCCATCAGCCGTGACAGGCTGGGCAGCACGTTGATCGGTGGCTGCAGCCCCTGGCTGTTGAGGTCGGGGTCGACGTAGATCTGCCCCTCCGTGATGTACCCGGTTAGGTCCGGGATCGGGTGGGTGTCGTCGTCGCCGGGCATCGTGAGGATCGGGATCTGCGTGACCGATCCCTCACGGCCCTCGATCCGGCCCGCACGCTCGTACAGCTGCGCCAGGTCGGTGTACATGTAGCCGGGGTAGCCACGTCGACCCGGAACCTCCTCACGGGCCGCCCCGATCTCGCGGAGCGCCTCGCAGTAGTTCGTCATGTCCGTGAGGATGACGAGGACGTGGTAGTCCTTCTCGAACGCGAGGTACTCGGCCGTCGTGAGCACCATCCGCGGCGTGACCGTCCGCTCGACGGCGGGGTCGTCCGCGAGGTTCATGAAGACGACGGAGCGCTCCAACGCGCCCGTGCGCTCGAAGTCAGCCATGAACTCGTTGGCCTCCTCGGCCGTGATGCCCATCGCGCCGAAGATGACGGCGAACTCGGAGCCGTCCTCGTCGTCGCTCTCGTCCTCGTCCTCCTCGGGGACGCTTGCCTGCCGGGCGATCTGCATCGCCAGGTCGCTGTGTGGCTGGCCCGAACTCGAGAAGATCGGGAGCTTCTGACCGCGAACGAGCGTGTTCATGCCGTCGATGGCTGAGACGCCCGTCTGGATGAACTCCTCCGGGTACTCTCGCGAGTACGGGTTGATCGCCGCGCCGACGATGTCCTGTCGCTCCTCGGGGACGATCTCCGGACCGTCGTCGATCGGGCGGCCGGAGCCGTCGAGCACCCGTCCGAGGAGGTCCTCGGTGACGGGCATCTTCATCGTCTCGCCCAGGAACCGGACGGACGCGTTCTGGTCGATCCCGGAAGTGCCCTCGAACACCTGGATGGCGACGACGCCCTCCGAGGATTCGAGCACCTGTCCGCGCAGCGTCTCCCCTTGTGCCGTCTCGATCTCGACGATCTCGTCGTAGCCGATGGCCTCGTCGACCTCGGCGTACACCAGCGGGCCGCTGATCTCGGTGATTGTTTGGTACTCTTTCATATCAGTAGAGGCTCCGAAGCTCTTCGGCGATCTCCGCTTTGAGGTCCTCGACGTACGTTTCGTACTCGTCCTGCACGCCGATCCGGTTGATCTGCGGGGCGGAGTCCGTCGAGATGATGTCCTCGATGGGGACCCCCGCCTCCAGCGCGTCGAACGCCTCGTCGTTGAACGTCTCGATCGTCGTCAGCATGAGGTACGTCTTCTCCGGCGGACAGAAGGTGTCGACCGGGTGGAAGGCGTTCTGCTGGAGGTACGCCTCACGCAGGTAGCGGGCGACCTCGAGCGTCAGCTGCTGGTCGTCCGGCAGCGCGTCCTTCCCGACGAGCTGAACGATCTCCTGCAGCTCGGTTTCCTCGTCGAGCACGTCGACCGCCCACTGGCGCTTCTCCGCCCAGTCGTCGGCGACCTCGTCCTCGAACCACGGGTCGAGCTGGTTCTTGTACAGCGAGTACGACTCGGTCCAGTTGATCGACGGGAAGTGCCGGCGTTCGGCCAGGTCCGCGTCGAGCGCCCAGAACGTCTTCACGATACGCAGCGTGTTCTGCGTGACCGGCTCGGAGAAGTCGCCGCCGGGCGGCGACACCGCGCCGATAGCGGAGACGGAGCCCTCCGTCCCGTTGATGTTCTCGAAGTAGCCGGCACGCTCGTAGAACTGCGCCAGGCGGGCGGCGAGGTACGCGGGGTACCCCTCCTCGCCGGGCATCTCCTCCAGCCGGGAGGAGATCTCGCGCATCGCCTCCGCCCACCGCGAGGTGGAGTCGGCCATCAGCGCGACGTCGTAGCCCATGTCGCGGTAGAACTCCGCGATCGTGATCCCCGTGTAGATACAGGATTCACGGGCTGCAACGGGCATGTTCGAGGTGTTCGCGATGAGCGAGGTCCGGGCCATCAGCGGGTTGCCGTTGGCGGGGTCCTCCAGCTCGGGGAAGTCCTCGATCACTTCCGTCATCTCGTTGCCGCGCTCGCCGCAGCCGACGTAGACGATGATGTCCGCGTCGGCGTACTTCGCGAGCTGGTGTTGGGTGACCGTCTTCCCGGAGCCGAACGGACCCGGGATGGCGGCCGTCCCCCCCTTCGCGATGGGGAACAGGCCGTCGAGGATTCGCTGTCCGGACACCAGCGGCGTCCGGGGCGTCTTCTTCTCGTTCGACGGGCGGGGCTCGCGCACCGGCCACTCCTGGTGCATCGAGACCGTCTCGCCGTTCTCGAGCTCCGCGACCGTCTCGGTCACGTTGAAGGAACCGGCCTCGATGGCGACGACCTCGGTCGTCTCGTCCTCCTCGAGGGCGTCCGGCGGAACCATCACCTTGTGGTCGATGGTGATCGTCTCCTCGACGATCCCGACCACGTCGCCGCGGCCGACCTCGTCGCCGACCTCGACGGTGGGTTCGAACTCCCACTCCTTCTCGAGGTCGATGCCGGGGGCGTCGACCCCGCGGTCGAGGTACGGGCTCTCCATTTTCTCCTCCAGCACGTCCAGGGGGCGCTGGACGCCGTCGTAGATGGCGTCCAGCACTCCCGGACCCAGGTCGACCGACAGCGGCTCGCCCGTGGTTTCGACGGGTTCGCCGGGGCCGACGCCGGAGGTCTCCTCGTACACCTGAACCGTCGTGATGTTGCCCTCGATCTCGATCACTTCCCCCATGAGTCCTTCGTCGCCGACGTAGACGACGTCGTTCATGCGGGCGTCGAGGTCGCGGGCGCTCACGACCGGACCGCTCACGCTTTGGATA
>LFFM01000578.1_pt1 | contig 25843 bp, 23 predicted proteins | sample 643131 | NCBI WGS metagenome assembly LFFM01 (sample SAMN03777445, study PRJNA286221) | soda lake metagenome | biome: soda lake; feature: Kulunda steppe; material: water; isolation source: sample Tc-Br brine of Tanatar trona crystallizer | place: Russia: Kulunda steppe | collected 2011-07
GGGTCTATCCCCGCGCTTGCGGGGCCACCGTGAGGGGCGCGGCAGCGTAGCGCCCGTGCCGGGGTCTATCCCCGCGCTTGCGGGGCCACCCCTGCGACATTGTGTCACAGGGTAATATCAGTATGGGGTACGCATTACGTCAAAGAACAGATCCGAAGCAGCCCTCAGCGTGTGTCAGGTAGCCGCTTCATCATCCACAGGCGGGACCAGGTCCATCGTCGGGTCATCATTCGCAAGTGCCGGTTCGTCATGATCCATGAGGTCCAGCAGTTCAGCTGTATCGTGCGTGGATGTAAGGGCGCGCCGGGCCAACCAGATGCCTTCGTGGTCAAGCAGCTCTTTTTTGGGGAAGCCCAGCAACCGAATACCGAGGCCGGAAGGGGCATCGCGGCTTTTCCAGAAGAGCACGACGCCGGCATCGGGCGGAAGTAGCTCTGCCCAATCGAGCATCACGTGCCAGATGCGCTCCCGGACGGCCTTCTTAAGCACCGGGGCCACGTACACGCCCGGTGCAATCTCTTGCATGCAGGAGGCCAGAAAGCCGTTGAAGCGGTCCGGTGTGTTACGCGTCACCGCTATCGTCATCGCCATCAATAAGCTCCTTGATATGATCAATCATCTGGGGAATCACCTTTTCTTTCCGGAGCGTTTGCCCGGCCAAGCGTCGCGTCGTCCGCTCAATATCGTAGCCCGGGCGCTCCTGCTTTTTCTTCACGGCGCGGAATGCGATGGGTAGCGTAACCGTGCTCCGCTGTAAGTCGGCAATGTCGAGCGCGAAGGCGTGGCCGGAGGACTCATGAATGAAGCCGAGTTGCGGCACGGTGCCCGTCACCGCTACGGCGATGCGCGCCGCAGCGTATACGGCGGTGGCGGCGTGGTTAATCGCTTTGTTGATAGCCGTGGCGGATTCGGGGTCACTCCGGTCGTATCGGCGCCCCTGCCACGCGACACCGTACTGCTGCGCGAGGTTTTGATAGGTCTGTTTCATCCGAGCACCCTCGATGCCGCGCAAGCTGTCGATATCGCGCTGGTAGGAGGGCAGCGAGCCGCCCAGCCGGATGGCGTACATGGCGCGTGCCATATCAATGCGCCGGTCTTCGTTTGCCCATAGCTCGGCATGGCGCCGGGCACGCGTGGCCCGGTCTGGGCCAAAGGGCATACTGGCTGCGTAAAGCCGGACGCCAGAGGCGCCCACCGCGAGCAGCCCCGTCTGCTGCCGGGCCAGTATCCGTAGCGCATCGTGACTGACGACGCTGCCCGGGCCGAGCAAAACGTTGCTCACCTGCTGCAGCGGAATATCATAGGCGCCGGCGTCGAGCGAATCGTGGCCTGCTGTGGTGAAGACCAGCGTGCCATCTTCGACGGCCAGCCGGCCCCGGTCGAGCCACAGAAGTCCGTGCCTGTCGGCATGGGGTACGCGCGCGGTCTGGAGTCCAAGGCGTCCTTTGAGTGGCATACATTGCGTGTGAAGGTAGGAGGGTGAGTGCGTAGCGGGCTGTGGACTGAGTGCATACGTGATCACAGCATGGATCTTTGAAGCGGCCGTTCTGCGGTCACGCGCGCCGCACCTTTAGCATTCCGTACCCGAAGCTCTTGTGCCGGCCGATGCCGGAGCGGAGGAGTTGGTGGAAGGCATCGCTGTCGGTGACAGTGAGCGTGCCGGTAAGCGTCACATCGGGGCGCCTTACGGTTTGCGCGGTGCGGTCGCCGTTCGCGCCGGCCTGCGTGCGGCGGACCATCCGTTTAATCGAGAAGCGATCCACCCCAGCATCGATGAGCTTAGCGCCTCCGCGCGCACTGAACTGGCGCTGCAGCCAATCGACATAGACGGGTTCGCGGTCGAGCGACTCGTCACTGGTCCACTGCCGCGCCAGAAAGGCATCGAGCTCTTGTCCGGCGTTCCAGGTGCGCTCTTCTCCATGCTCGTTGGTGCCGCTGCCCGCCGAGGATTTGCGGATCACCGGACAGGCCCGGAGTTCGAACCCGAGACGCATGCTGTCGGGAAAGGTGTCGGGCATCGGCTTGGAGGCGAGGCGCTCCCATTGTCCAATCTGGTAGACCGTGGGGGAGGCGAAGCCTTGTGCCAGGGAGTGCAAGGTTTCGTCATCTACATCGGTATATCCCAGCACCTGCACTTGTCGTCCGGGCGCGCCGTCGTTTTCGATGCTGTAGGGTTTGGGGGCTTGGTCCTGAAAAAGCTCGCCCAGCGCGCAGTGCACCAGGTAGTTGGTATCGGTCTGCCGCAAGGGCAGGCCAAGCATGCGTCCGAGCGTTGTCAGCCCCTTCGTATCCAGCTCGAACTGGATCATGTGGAGGGAAGCGGTGGCGGTCGTTGCAGGCATTGTATTTTAGGATTCGTTGGAAGAAGAATGAAGGGTGTCAATGGCCTGAAACCAGTCATCAGCGAGAGATTCTTCGCGGACATGCCGTTCGCCTACGTGGATTTGATTGGCCCAGTCGCGAGCATCCGTAACAGGCGTAACATTTCCGGAGGCATCGGCCTCACAGGTATGCCAGATGCGGGTTGGCGTTAACCGTTGTCCATTTTCATCGTCCGCGAACGTTTGTTCGGCCAGAAGAGCATAGCGCGGTTTCTCGGCCTCTACCGTGCCCTGGTACATGCGCACACCTGGGAGGCACGGCTGGCGCCCGATGAATAGCGGGCGTTCCGGCTTCTGGAAGGCACGTGCAACCTGATCAGCAGAAAGGTGCTCGACATGCAACGCGACGGTATACACAGCTCCTGCCCAATATTCGCGGTTGCGGATGATCGTCCCATCTGTGTTTCCGGTACCGCGCTGATCTAAGTGTCCCCATGTGGTCCATGCACGACTTCCTTTTTTGCTCTTGGCAAAGAGGTTACCATCATGGTCGCCTTGGCGCCGATCTCCTTTCTTGCCGAGCCAGACCGTCTGATAGTCCACGATCTTTTCGCCGGGCACGTCTTCGCGGACGGCATAGGAAAGACCACGCTGCAGACGCTCGTGCTTTTCAGGTTCGCGACGGTCGTAGCCCAGTGCATTGGCCAGCAGCCCCGCCATCATCGACAGGGCCGGAAACGGCTGGATGAGCCCTTCTTCGCTGACAATCGGTGCCCCGAAGCTCATCATGGGCGCATCGAAACGTAGGAGTGCAATCTTCATTGGATTTGGCCATTTGTGCGAGTGCTATCGATGCGTGCTTCGATCCAGTCCGCTACTTTGGGCAGCGTACTTTTGGATGCGGGAAGCTGATCGACTTTTGCAGTCGTTGCGCAGATCCGGTCTTCCTTTGCGCCGTACATCGCGTCCATGCGCTCGGTATAATCGGTAAGCGCCTCAACACTGGCATCGGTCAGGTCCTGCCCGTTTGGCGTAACGGCTTGACGAAAGGCGTTGGCGAGGGTGCGGGGCTGGTCGTCGCCCGACTCGACCATCACAAACTCGGCCTTTGCATAGGGTGCAGTTGAGCTCAGCTTGGCTCCTGGCGAGGCTGTGGTGATGGTGTGCAGAAAGCGGCGTAACACGTTTTTTGTGAGCGTCAGATCAGCCTCTTGCCACTCGCTCCGGTCGTACCCTTCCAGATTACTCACCAAAAGCGGCAGATCGACTACCACGTAGCTGTAGAAGAGTCCGCTGGTAAGCTGTTTTACGTTGATGTGCGCGCTCCCAGCTTCGGTGCCGCCGGTTGTTTCGTCCTGTAGATCGTCGACGGCAGTGAAGTAATCGTCTTCACGCTGTTGGGCATGGGTGGTAATCGCGTGCGCTACATGCACCGCCGCATCGCCCTGGGCCATCACGTCACTGGTCACCATGCGCCCATGCATGGCCGCGTCGATGCCCATGGCGTTGCCCAGTGCTGCGAGGTTACCGGCTACGTCTTTAATCGCAATAGCATCAGCAATCGCCTTGCTGATCTGTGCATTGCTGTCTTGGCTGTAACTGTTATCATCTGAAAGACGGTCAAGCGACTCTTTGGCAACTTTGCGCAGGTGATTAACTTCCGGAGCCCCAAGCACAACCAGTTGCGATAATTTAGTTTCCTCCAACGGCTTCTCAGCATCCAGCACAGTGCGGGCATTGCTTTTTAGATTTCCCTTTGTGTTCTCACCACTTAGAACCGCTTTGGAGATTGCATACGTCACGGCCGCTGTGAGCGTCTTGTCGTACCCTTCCTCAATCAATGGCTTTGCGACCTTCTCGCGGAAGGTGCGCCGCGAGCGGATCGACATATCTCCGGCACTGCGAATGGCGTGCTTGCCCTTGTACTTCCGCCAGTGGTACTTCAGGCACTGCGAGGAGACGCGGGTGCGTGTGGCATTGCCAAATGGAAGCGATTTTGCGAACCCGGCATCGTCACGGTTCAAGAGCGTGCCGGGATAAGACGTGAGCAGGTGAAACTGAAAGAAGTTTGTTTTCGGTGTGTCACTCATTGGTGTTGGGGGGCTTTAGTTTGAAGTATCGGCATCTGACGTCTCATCGTCAGGGGTGTAGGTAAAGTAGTCCTGCGCAAGTTGAAGCCGCGCGTCGTCGCCCTCACCCTTGTAATCGAAGAGGATCCGACGAATGATATTCCAGTCACCCGTATGGCCGCTGCTCTTGAGTTGTCTGGCCGTGCGGCGCAGAATGCCGGGCAGCAGGTCGTCATCGGCTTCCAGAAGGCGCTTGAGCCGGGCCTCAGAGTATCCGGCTTGCTTGAGCGCGTTGCCGAGTGATGGTTTCTTGGAATGTCCGGCAATGGCTATGCATTGAATAAGCAATAGCCAGTTGCGCAGGTCGTCTTTGTGAGCGTTGTGCTTGCCAATCGTGCGAAGCAGTTGCCAGAACGGCGCGGCGGTCGTTCCGCGTCGGAGTTCAGCTTGTTCGCCTGATGACAGCTCAACGTATCTGTCATACAGCTGCGTGGTGTGGCTTGTCGGTCTCTCGGTCGTTGGCGTTGGATTCGGTTCCATACGATGTGTCAAGCTGTTGGGCATAGGTAAATTCCTTTTTTATGCGACGGGTGAAGACGGATTGGGCGTGCGCTTTGCGTTTCCAGTGCTGTTTATTCGGGCAGAGCGCCATCGCCTCGTTCATCTGTGTGTGCAGGGCGTCCACCAGAATCGTCTCCCAGAACGTCTGGCGCTCTTCGTCGCTCATGTCAGGCGCTTCAAAGAGCCGGTCAAAGAAGCGCTGGTCGATGCGGCTGTGTAGGGCGTTGATTTGCCGGTTGCGGGCAGGTCTCATTGCCTTAGGAATGCCACTGCTGGTGCCTTCATCGGCATCCTCACAGAAGAGCCAGCCCAGCGCGTGGGAGAAGATGCTCTCGGCGGTTTCCGCTTTCTTGACACGGCGCTTTGACTCTTTTTCAATATTATCCCAGCCTCTGCGGCGGTTGGAGAAGGGAATGATGCGCTGCAAGTCGTTCACACGTCCTCCTTGCTCACCTGTTACCGCGCGACAAACGATGTACCCCTTGGTAGCCTCAGCAAAACTGATGGGGCGCTCGTAGGTATCGCCAAAAATAATGTCGCAGAGCCGACGATATTCAAAGTCGCGGCGACTCGGGTTAAGCACTTTGTTTTCGCTAATGTTGACTGGTGCCCAAGGATCGCCCGTCTGCCCTTTGACGTCGCCAGTAATGCGTTCAGCACCTGTACTTTTCTTCATCCACACCTCCCCTTTTCGGATTCGACGTGGGCAGTCGATAAACAGTGGGTGAAGTCGGGCAAGATCCAGACTTCCGTTTCCACTCCACGATCGTGTCCAAAGCAAAGGCGGTATCTCTCGTTTAAAGCCGTACTTTTCCTCAATACCATCCAAATGTGTATGGAGTACCTTAATGTCGTGCATAATCCAAGGACCCAGCCGAAGACTTGGGGTCAACCCAAAGAAAGGTCGACTTCCGTAGCTCCCATTCATTCGAACAGTGCGTCGCCCACCCGGCGAGTAAAACCCGGTTGTCTGCACGTTTACCAGTAAGTAGAGCCAGTGCTCATCCGTTGGCATGTGTAAACGACGCATTTTGAGTGCGTGGCTCTTCGAGAGAACCGGCACATCGTATTCGGTTGGATGAATTTCCTTCCACCCATCCAGCGTCCCCTCGGGCACGGGTGGCTGCATGAATGCGGGCTTGCTTAGATCTTCGGTGTACAGATTCCAAGCTTCGGGCACCGTTAGGGCTGCCAGTGCCTCGCGCCAGCCCGTTTCGGTTTCAGGTAGGTCCCGATTTTCTGTGACGATGGCGCCAAGCTGGGCCAGAAAACAGTGCCACGCTTGCTTCTGATGTGCTTGCAGCTTTGCAAAAGACTCCACCACATCATCGCACAGCAGCGCATAAATGCGCGGCAGGCTGCACATTTCGTGACCGGTGCTGGTCTCTACGGTGAATACCGGGTCGTCGAGTAGATTCATGTTGAGGATCGTTTTTGAATGCCGCAGTTAGTGTAGGTGAACGGAGTGCCCGCAAATGTAAACGCAAAGCCTTTGGGCACAGAATGCGCGTTCGTTGCTACTCCGTTTTCCGGGCGCTGGCCTGGACCAAACAGGTACGGAGAAAGCGTCATCTCTTCCACCCTTTGCCCGAAGGGCGTTTGCATGGGCTCCGGCAGCGCCACAACAATGTCTTGTTCTCCAAGGCGCGTCGTAAATCGCTCGCCTGAAAAGCCATTTGAATCGTCCACAAACGGCTTGTCCCACGACAGCGTAGCATTCTTTGCCCCAAGCATTTCTTCGCGGCGGCCCGTGCGCAGGTAGGTAACGTGCGCCGCCCAGCGAGCGTCAGCTTGTTCGATTTCGGATAGCATGTCGCAATGCGTGGCTTCTTCAACGAGCGTACGGTTATCACGCGGAATAGAGATGATGTTGCGTTTTTCCAATGCCTGCCAGGTGGCTTCTATGATGCGCAGGTCGTCGTACACCGACCCCAGCCCGGGACCGGGATAGCCTTTGCCGGTGTCTGACTTAATGGTGGCGGCAGTACTTCGCTGCGAAGGGGTCAGCACCACGCATCGCGCCGTCTCGTTGCCGTCTGGGCGCAAGCTCTTACCCGTTTTATCCGTACGATCATGCCGATGCAAGCGCCCAATTCGCTGAAGAAGTACATCCATCGGACACAGATCTGTGATGAGCAGGTCGGCATCAATGTCGAGCGACTGCTCGACCGTCTGGGTGGCAACCGTGATAACACCGCCCCTGTGGGTGCGCGTAGGCTGACCGTCCACCTCGTTCTTTCCGTAGATGCGCTCGATCTGCTTGTCTAACTGCTCACGGTCTTGCGCGCAGTAGCGGGAATGGTGCGGGGCGGAAACAGGGCCATTTTCCGTGGGAATGGTAAACGCATACTGCGAATCGATCTCTTCAAAGACGCGCTGGCACTCGCTTACGGTATTCCGGATGATGAGGACGTGAGCACCCTCTGCAGCCGCCGTTTCAGCACGGCGGGCAATTGCTTCGGGGGCCCGCATTAACGGAGCAAGATCTAATACGACCTGTTTTTCATCGCCTGTCGGAGGCCGAGGCTTTTTCGGATCGATGACAGTCCCACCATTCACATGGCTTACAAGCGGGTAGTGCTGCGTTTGGGCTTCCTCGAAATAAGGCGGATCTTCACCGGTGAAGGTGGCTCGGGCGCTGGATCCAAGAGTCGCCGACATGAGTAGCGCGTGTCCGCCCATCTGCTGATGCAGCGTGAGCACGTTGTGCAGCAGTTCGTTCATGTAGGTGCTGGAGGCGTGTACCTCATCCACCACCAGAAAGCTACGTGCCAAGCCGGCAAGCCGAAGGTGCGCATGCCGGACGCGAAGGGTGGTGAGCAACACCTGATCGATGGTGCCCACGGCAATAGGCGATGCCATGTAGCGCTTACTGGATTCGGCGGCCCATCCGCGATTATCGACATCCTCATCCCAGCGCACCTGCCAGCCGAAACGTGTACCCTCTACATCGTCCACCTTTAAGTAGCCCGGTACAGCCAGATGTACCGGCGGGTGATTGGTACCAAACATAGCGTCGCGCACCTCTTTGACGCGGTGCTGAAGCTGTTTGGCCGCGGCGCGCGTAGGAACGGCAAAGTACATGCTGTCGACGAGGCCTTCCTTGAGCAGCCGTGCGTATCGTCCGAGTGCGGCTTCCGTCTTTCCAGATCCAGTAGCTGACTCCAAAATAGAGAGCGTACCACCGGTACTTGTAGGCAGGCGTTGTACCTCCGCTTGCACCTTATACGGTTCGTATCCCCCCAAAATGGTAGACAGCGAGGCATCTACATCGGTGTTCAGCATCAGACCGAGTTCGCTAAATGCCCCAAGTGCATCCTTGCGTGCATCGTCAATGGCTGTAGCAGGATCAATACGCGTCGCATCAAACCCGAAGAACGTTCTATCAGACCCAATCCAATCAGCCAGGGTGAGTGCACCGTTAAACAGATGCTGTACTTCGGATCGAGTAAACTGCGGCGCATCCCCAAACGCTTTTGGATACCATTCACGTGCCCACCCCCCAACTTCTGACAGTCGATCTATAGCCTTGGAAGGCCATAGACCCTTTTTAGGTGGCGCTTTCTCCACAAGCGATCCGTGATGACTCCACGTCGTGTGAAGCCAGTCCATTGTGTCCCACATATCACCAAACCAGGGATGCATGTCGGAAAGCTGAAGCGCATCCTCAATGGTTTTCCAGTGTTCTTCTGAATCCAGCATCCCCACCATTGGCGTGACGTGGTCGGAGGTGGGCTCATCGCCAAAGGCACGGTTTTGAAAACCCTGGTTCACTTTGCCGGCATCGTGAAGGGCGGCGAGCGCACCGAAGCGCTGAATCTGCGTCTCCGTAAGAGCGTCCTGCCCCATCAGATACGCCATACGTGTTCCGATCATGGTGTGTCGAAGCAACATTTCAAGACAGGCCGCCACCTCAGCCGAGTGCGCCACCAGCGGATGCCAGTCCACGACCGGGCTCGTCTTGTCCTGATCGTCTTCGCGCTTTAATTTTGCCCATGGGTGGGTAATCATACAGAGGAAGTGTTTGAGGAAACGGCATCATCGTGCACAGAAAGATCCACTGGACGCAAACCACCGGTGGGCAATATCGACCTCACTTTTTCATAAGCACCGGTCAACAAGTGCAGGTGGGCGTAGGGAACCGGTTCTGTGTTGGGCGTCAGGCGTAAATTAAGTCGCATATATCAACCTGTTAAAGCTACTGGATAAACATGATTGGTCAGGGTAATAAAAACGCAGCCTACCTGCGAAGGCTATTCGAAAGTATTTCGGCCCTGCCTTCGGTGGGGGGTGTGAGTATACAAGTTGCCCCCACTTAAGGCGGCAATTTTGCTTCCGCCCAGCGGTGGAACCGATGCTGCGGACCGTACTACAGATTGACCAGACGTACCCCATGCACCGCTTAGCCTTCGTGTTATGAGGATTACCATCACAGTCCCTGATGAGCTCTGGAAGGAGGTAGCGAACGAAACGGACAACGTCTCGGCCTTCATTGTGGAAGCGCTGGAAGAAAAGCTGAAGGACGAGCGGCAGTTACGGGCCCGCCAGCAGATACTGGCGCTGGCGGGTACAGAAAAAGTGTCCAAAGATGTACTCGACATTCTCCAGCAGGAGCGGCGTGAAAGCGGACGCGTGTAGGATGGCAGTAGCACACCCGTCGTCTCCAGGTCCAGAAACAATACCTCCGTCATCCGCAGGGGCCAGTCCGGACCGTAAGGCGAACCGTTTGGTGGAGGACCCATCGTGCGTGTCGGACAGAGATTAACGGAATCATTTCGTTGGTAGCGTCACAGCGTGCTGCGACGCTATGGTTGGTAATGCGTATCATCCACCCACCGCGCCGGGTTGGTTTCGATGTAGTGTCGGATGCGGCGCCACGACCGTTCGGTGCGGATGATGTGGTCGTGGTTCACCCCGTGAGATAATTTTCCAGGCGGTTTTTTATGTATCGCTTGCCCCACGAGGATTTCAGGTATTTCTCGCGTTTTGTTGCGTCAGAGCGATTCAAGCAGCCCTCCCAGTATACCAACTTGAGAGGACGGCGCGCCTTTGTCGAGTGCACCCTACCGCTCTCATGATCTTGAAGGCGACGCTTGATATTGCTCGTATATCCGACGTAGAAATTGCTATCTTTCTTCGACTGTAGGACGTACACGTAATAGTAGTTCATAGCTATCTCACGGGGTAAATCCGCGTTGCCACACCCGTGCGCCGACCGTCTGACGCCGTTGGTTAATTCCACGCGTGACGGCCGATTTGTAGGCGCGCACGAACGCACCCAATGATTTTGGATCGACATTCGTGCATTTCGTACCGGGTAGCGGCGCAGCGCGCTGCGCCGCTACGTTGGAAACGGTATATCCCCGCGGGTTTGTCGGCGCATCCTCCCCCGGCGGCGCAATTACCACGATACCGTGCACGTGGTTTATTTCGCTTCGCTTCATGAATCTCCCTTCGGTCGATTTGGCATAATAACAAAGGCATCCAGCGTCATTTCTTCGCGCATGATTTCGGATCGCAGCCACTCCTCGGCTACAATCTGACCTGCTTCGTTCAGGACCATCGTGCCCTCTTTGACCTCACCGAAAAGACACTGCCGGTGGTGCGTGCAGATCGTCACGACACGAGCGCAGCGACTGACCGAAGGTAAATACGCTGCAGGCTGGGTATAATCCCAAGCAGCCCATCGGCGCGAATGCTTGTGCGTGGCGTAACGTTCATATTTTCCAGGCATACAAGCGCGCATCTGTTCGTGTGGTGAAGTCCGTGGTGCCAACGGGCCAGACGACATTACCCCTCCAGGTATCGCCCCGCCAGCTCGTAAAACTCGGCCGTTAGTTCCTCACGGAGGTGCTGCGGCTCCAGCACGGTGACCAGGCGGCCCCAGGAGCGGATGCCGGAGACGAAGCCGCGCAGGCCACGCACGCGGTAGTGGACCATGAGACGGCCGTCGGGGCGCTCCTCCTCAATGCTTTGGCTTCCGTGGTAACGCTTGCGTTTGAAGTAGGGGGCCGCCTTCGGCTCCACGAGCAGGCGCACGTCAACCCATTCCTCCCCGGCCAGTGCGCCCCCGCGGCCGCGGAAATGCTCGTGCGGGTCGAACGCAGGGGTGGCCCCAAAATAGACCGGCTCGCCGTGGGGCGTGTACGGTCGCAGGCGGCGCATGCCGGCCAGGGAGAAATCCAGAACCCCCTTCTTCTCGTGGCAGTAGGCCGCCAGCATCCACGAGCCCTGCCGCCGAGCGATGACGTAGGGGTCAAGGCGTCGGTCTTCTGTCCAGGCATCGCGCGAGGCGGTGTAGTAATCCAGCACAAGCGTTTGCTGGTTGCGAATGGCTTTCGCCAGGAGGGAAAACGTATCCTCTGGGATATCCTGCTGCGGCAGCCCGCCGAAGTGCCAGTGCGCGGCCTCGGTGTCGGGCTCAAACGTGATGGCTTCGGCCAGCCAGTCGCGGCGTACCGCGTTGAAGGCTTCCTGCAAGGGGGCGTGGTAGGGCGTCGGGGCCAGCACATGCGCGGCCGCATTGATGGCTACCGTGAGCGCCTCCATCTGGCGCTCGGTCAGGTGCAGCGGGGCTACATAATGGCCCTGATCCTCGGGCTTGAGGTAGATCCGTGTGGCATGCCCATCTTGCCTGCGCTGCACCGGCACGCCGGCCGCTTCCAGTTCAGCACGCAGGTTGCGGATAGTGCGAGGCGTTACGTTCAGCAGCGCGGCCGCTTCCGCGGTGGTAGGCTGCTGCCCCTCGGAGAGCGCGCGAAGCAGCCGCCGCGCGTTGGGACGGAGGGGGTTCTGGGCGGCAGCGGCGGAACGGGGGCGGGCAGGCATCGGCAGCGGCAGTCTGAGGCAGGACGTCGGAAAAGCGCACGTCCAAGATAGACGCGGCCTTCCCCGTAGGCGGAAAATACGCTTCCGCCCGGGCCCTTTCAGACACATGATGCCCTACAGCCTAACCCGCTTCGCTCGCAATTCATGGGGTGGGTGGCCGAGGGCTGTACGCTGCGCAGAGGCCTCACACGTTACCGTTCACCTTAAACTGGCGAATCGACCGGATGGCTTTAGCGTCGCCGGAGAGGTCGATGGCGCGCTGGATGAGGTTCTCCAATTGCTCGTCGTCCAGCGGCTGGTCAATCGCGTTGACGTCGTAGGCCACGCCGTAGTCGATGAAGTCGCGGTGGCTTGACTGCAGGTTGCTGGCGCCGGCGCGGTAGATGGAGTCGTTGATCGCTTTCTTCGTCCCGCGGACGTCGCTGTGGACGACGGCCAGCGTCCAGAAGGGCGGCGCGGCGTCCAGGCCGATGATCTGGCCCGGCTGAAAGACGGTGTCGCGCACGGTGCCGCGCTGGTTGAACATGCGCGTGGTGGCGGCCACATACTGCGCAATGCGGGGCTGGGCCTCCTGCGTAGCGGCGCCGATGTGCGGGGTAGTAACGACCTCTTGCAGATCAGCGTACGGGTTGCGCCAGCCGTCTTCAGAGCTGCCGGGCTCTTCCGGAAACACATCCACGGCTGCGGCGCGCACGTTGCCCTCGGCAATAGCACGCTTCAGCTCCTCAGGCGGGTAGAGGAAGCCGCGGGCCGCGTTGATGAAGCCGCGCGGGCTTTTCTCGGGGCGATCGGCGGCGAGCTGTGCAAAATGTTCGTAGCTGATGAGGTCGCGGTTGCTCTCGCCCTTGGGAGTTTCGGCCGACACGTGCACCGTCACAAAGTCGCCTTTGCGGAACGCCTCCGTTAGGCTGCCGCACGCATTCCATCCGAGGGCAACCCCTACTTCCCGGGCCAGGTCAGACTCGTCGTAGAAGTAGATCTCCATCCCCAGCGCCTCCGCGGCCTGGGCCACCTGCTTGCCGATGTTGCCGAGGCCGATGATGGAGAGCGTCTTGCCCTGAATCTCGTAGCGGTTTTTGCTGTCCTTCGTCCAGAGGTGCTGCCGGCCGGCGTCGTTGGCTACAAAGATGCGGCGGGCGAGGCAGATCAGTTCGCCGAGTACGAGCTCCACCACCGAGCGGCCGTTGCTCACGGGGTCGTTCATGACGAGGACCCCTTCCTCCGCGCAGGCCTCTTTGTCCACCGTGTCATCCCCAATGCAGCAGAGCATGATAGCGGCAAGGCGCTCGGAGGCCTGCAGCACCTCCCGGGTTACCGGAAACTTGCTGCGTTTGTAGAGGAGGTCGTGCTGACCGTCTCGCAGCCGCTTGATGACGCCGTCTACGTCCTGCGTGGCGGTCAGCGGCAGGCGGTCCGGCTCGATGCCCTGCTCGCGGAGGTGGTCATCCAGGGAGGGATCGGGCTCCTCCAGAATCAGCGCTTTTTGAAACGTATCGTTAAGGAATCGCACGTGCGGAAGAGTGGCAATCTGCTCCATGGGCGGTTGAAAACAGCAGCGCGTGGTCGGGTACGGCATGCTGTATAGGTGCAAGAATATACGAAACAGCGACGCTCACGCGTGCGGCCGGGCGAATGTTCGCCTGTGGACGTGCGGGTATTGGACAAATCCGCTACGATGTGCCGTGCGCATCGGTCACGAGCACAATTTTACCCTGGGCACGGTGGGTTTCGCTGTAGCGGTGGGCCTCCGCGGCGTCGCACAGGGGGAAGGTGCGGTCGACCACGGGCCGCAGCGCGCCGGTGCGGACGAGCTGCATGGCGTGGCGGAGGTCGGGGCCGCTGGGCTCGACGACCACCACGCGAACCGCGGGGCCGGGCATGATCCACGAGCCGACCATGCGGCCCAGGCTCGGCGGGGTGATGTCGGTGGTGACAAACCGCCCGCCCAGGCGCAGTGCGGGCGCTACGTCGCTGATGCTGCGGTTGCCAAACGCATCAAAGATGACATCAAACGCGCCGGTGTGCCGCGCGAAGTCCTCCTGCGTGTAATCGATCACGGCATCGGCCCCGAGGGATTCCACCAGGGCGATGTTGCGATGGCTGCACACGCCCGTGACGGTGGCGCCGTGGGCTTTCGCCCATTGCACGGCCATGGTGCCCACCCCGCCGGAGGCGCCGTTGATGAGCACGTGCTCGCCGACCTGCAGCTTGGCCTGGTCGCGCAAAGCCTGGATGGCCGTGAGCGTCACCAGCGGCAGGCCAGCGGCTTCTACCATCGTCAGGGCCGAGGGGATGGCGACGGCATCGGCGGCGGGCACCAGCACCTGCTCGGCGTATCCCCCGGCGCGGCGGGTGTCCAGCATAGCGCACACGCGGTCGCCCACGCGGAAGTCGTCCACGCCCGCACCTGCGGCCACCACCACGCCCGCCACGTCGGCGCCCGGCGTCCGCGGAAACGACGCCCAGTCGATCCACTTGAGCTGCCCCTGCCGGTAGCGCCAGTCCACGGGATTGACGCCCGCGGCGTGGACGGCGACGCGCAACTGCTGCGGACCGGCTGTCGGGCGGGGGACGGGGGCGCAGGTCAGCACCCTGGGTGGTCCGTACGTATCAAATTGAACCTGCTGAATGGGCGCGCGCATGCGGTGGTACAGGGGAAATAGAAGAGACGATCACGAAGGAGGCTACGGTACCGCGAAGCCGCCGGTAGTGTCCCGGGCGCCGCAGCGGTCTGGCACCTCCGGCGATGCGGGTCATCCACCAAACGCCCCCCAGAGCAGGCGGCCAGCCACCAGCACCGCGACGAGGCCAAAGGCAGCCTGAAGGGCCCGCACGTTGACCGCGTGGGCGGCCTGCACGCCCCAGCGGGCGGTCAGCAGCGCGGGCAGGCAGAGGAGAAACGCGCGAGCATCTACGTAGCCCAGGGCGGTCGCCGGCACGTCGGCCGCCAGGCCACGCAGGCTGTACGTGAGCACACCCGCCAGCGAGATCAGCACGATGGTAGCGCTGGACGTGCCTACGGCTTTGTGGATGGGGATGCGCAGAAAGCTATTGTAGGCTGGCACGAGCACGACGCCCCCGCCCACGCCTACGGCAGAGGAGACGGCCCCGGCTACGGTACCGGTGCCAAAGAGGGCGGCCAGGCTATGCTGTGAGGCATCGGCCGAGGCCGGGCGTGCGGGGTCGGGGGAGGCTTTCCCCGGGCGCTTCAAGAGCATGCGCGCGACCACCGTCAGCAGCACCACGCTAAAGATTACCTGGAAGACCTCGGGGGTGTACCACGGCTGCGTGGTCACGAACCGGGTGGTGAGGTACACGGCCAGGGCGCTGCACAGGCCGACGACGACCATCAGGCGCACCAGCACGGCCCCGCGCCGGTGCTGGAAGTACGCGCTCACCAGCGCCACCAACAGCGTGCAGAGCAGGCTGGAGCCCAGCGTCAGCGGCGTCAGGACGGCAGCGCTGACCCCGGCGGCCTGAAAATAGAAGAAGAGCACCGGGGCGAAGATGATGCCGCCGCCCACGCCTACCAGCCCGGCTACGAAGCCCGCGGCCAGTCCAGCCAGTAACAGCAACAGCAGGTCCAGTCCCATGTCAGCCGTTCACCGTCAGCAGTCCGGCATACGTGGCCTGGTCTTGCAGGAGCCGCACCGCTTCCTGGAAGGGCGCATCGCGGTCGAGCGACGCGCGCACCTGCGCTTCCTGCGGCACATAGCGCGCCAGGATCTCCTGCCGTAGCCGCTCGCGGATGCGTTCGTCATGGCGCTCAAAGGCGCGGAGGCGTTCCTGTTGCACCGCCCTCAGCAGCGCCTGGGCCTCGTCTTCCGCGTCCGCATAGCCGCTGCTCTGCAGTTGGTCCTGCAGCGCCCGGACATCTTCCTCCAGCGAGGTCGCATAGTCGTACGGCTGCTCGTCCAGCCAGGCCCGGAAGTCGGCTACCACGTCGGCCGAGGGCTCAAAGGATCCCGTGATGGGGGCTTCGTTGATGGCGGTGAAGTGGTTGGCAAAGAAGAAAAAGGCGGAGCGGCGGTTGAGGGCCTGTTCCAACTCGCCGGCGGTATCGGGCCCGATCCGTACGTCGGGCTCAATGCCCCGGCCTTCCTGCACCGTTCGTCCGGCCTCGGTCGTAAACGCCGTCCGTTTGGCTTCCGGGATCTCGTCGTGCGCCTTGTCGGCAAACTCCACCGACTCGATGGAGCGGCCGCTGGGGGTGTAGTACTTGGAGACGGTCATCTTTACGGACGTCTCATGTGAGAGGGGGCGAATCACCTGCACGAGGCCCTTGCCAAAGGTCGGTTCGCCCACAATCACGCCGCGGTCGAGGTCTTGCACAGCCCCGGCTACAATCTCGCTGGCGGAGGCGCTCTGCCCATCCACCAGCACCACGAGCGGGACGTCGGGGTAGGCGGGGGCGCGGCGGCTGCGGTACGTGCGCTCGGTGCGGGGGGCGCGGCCGCGGGTGGAGACGACCGTAGAGCCGCGCTCCAGAAAGAGCGAGGAGATGTCCACGGCGGCGTCCAGCAGCCCGCCGGGGTTGCCGCGCAGGTCAAGCACGAGGCCGTTCAGCCCGGCCGTGTCGTTCAGGTCGTCGATGGCGGCGCGGGTCTCCTCGGCGGCGCGCTGGGTAAAGCGCTCCAGCTTCACATAGCCGAGGGCGGCGGAGGTGTCATCGGCCACAAAGCCATAGTAGGGCACGTTCTGCAGTTCAATGTCCTGCCGGGTAAGGGTGAACTCTACCGGGGCTGCGGCGCTGGCGCGGTCCACGGCGACGACCACCGTGGTGCCCGGCTCTCCGCGCAGTAGGTTGCGGACGTCTTCCTGGGACAGGTCCGCCGCCGCCTGCCCGTTGATGGCGGTGATGATGTCGCCCGTGCGCACGCCTTCGGCCTCGCTGCTGCTGCCTTTCACCACGTTGGAGATGGCCAGTTTGCCGTTGCGCCGGGCTACGGTGAGGCCCACACCACCGTAGCGCCCCCGGGTGATGATGTTAATGTCGGCGTTCTCCGCCTCGTCAATGAACGAGGTGTAGGGGTCCAACTCCTCCAGCATCGCGTCGATGCTGCGGCGCAGGAGGCGCTCGCCATCAATCGGCTCTACGTAGTTCTGCGTCAGCTCCTCGTAGATTTCCCCGATGAGGGTAAAGTTCTTCTGCCAGATGAAGAAGTCATCGTCGCGCGGGAGCAGGAAGCCGGTGGCCGCCCCCAGCGCCAGCGTACCGATGAGCAATGGAATCAGGAACCAGCGCGACCGGACCGACGGAGTCATATCACCAGGGATTTGTGCAGTAAACACAGGCTGTTACCGCGCACGCCATAAAAATATCCCGTGAAGGGGCAAGCCGCAGGCACCGCGGCGGTAGCGGTCTGACGGATGGCTGCTGCGGGTGTTACGTACCGGTCCTCGTTTGCTCCGCCGCAGCTCCTTCCGCCCTGCTATTTCAGCGCCTCGCGCAGCTCGCGTTTGCGCTTGCGGACAGCAAAGGCGGCCACGTAAATGGAGCCTTCATAGAGTAGCATCAGCGGGATGGCGATGAGCATCTGCGAGACCGGATCGGGCGGGGTGAACAGCGCGGCCACTACCAGCACTCCGATAAACGCATACTTACGGTAGGCCCGCATCATCTCGGGCGTGGCAAAGCCCATCTTCGCCAGGAAGAACACGACCACCGGGAGCTCAAACAGCAGCCCCGTGCCAAAGGCCCACCACACCACCATGCTAAAGTACTTGGTGATGTCGAAGATATTCTCGATCTGATCCGAGATGATGTAGTTGGCAAAGAAGTGCAGGGCCACCGGCGCCACAATCAGATAGCCGAAGGCGATGCCCAGCATGAAGAAGAGCGTAGCAAACACCGCAGAGAAGCGCAGGCCCTTGCGCTCGTTCGGGTACAGGCCGGGCTCAATGAACTTCCACATGAAGTACACGAAGATCGGCGAGCCCATGACGATGCCGGCCGCCACCACCGTGCCCAGTTCGGCAAAGAATTGCCCGGTGATGGTGCGGTTCTGCAGCACGAGGTCTTCGGCGTTCAGCCCCAGCGCCTGGTACATGAAGAAGTCGCCCTGCGCGGGGCCGAGCAGGATCACATCGATGATCCAGCGGGAAAAGATGGCGCAGATGACCACCGCTACCAGCACGCCGCCCATGCCCTTCAGGAGGGCCCAGCGGAGGTCCTCCAGGTGGTCCAGGAACGACATCTCGACGAGCGCCTCTTCCGGCGGCTCGATGGGGCCGGTAGCGCCGTCGCCGCGCATGGCCTCCGGGGAAGGCTCCGTCGACGAGGAGCCCAGGCCGAGGCGCTTCAGTACACCGGAACCAAATACGTTCATGGCGAAAACGAGTCGGCGGGGAGGGCGTGGTCAGGCAGAGTCGGAGCTGCTCTTGCCGCGGTCGCGCAGGTTGAGGTCCAGCATGGCATCCACCCACAGCCCTTCGCGCTCGATGAGCTCGCGCCCGCCGCTCCAGGTAAAGTTGAAGAGCGTCATCAGGCCGACGACGTCGTAGCCGTCGCTGCGCAGGAGGGAGAGGGCGCGGTTGGCGCTGCGGCCGCTGTTGATGATGTCGTCCAGCAAGACGACCGGCTGGCTGCGGTCCAGCGGGCCTTCGACGAGGCGCCGACGCCCATGCGGCTTGCGCTGCTCGCGGATGAAGCCGCCGCGGAAGGGGGGCGTGCCGTCCACCGCCAGCACAGAGCAGACCAGCGCGTAGGAGCCAAAGCCAAAGCCGGCCACCTGATGCAGCTCTTTGCTCCGGAGCCGGGAGGCCAGCACCTGACCGGCTTCCTGAAACATCTCGGCCTCCAGCATGGGCATCCGCGTATCCAAGAGCCACCCGATGGGCTGCCCGCGGGGGTCGGTAATGTACTCATCTTCGCGCCGTACGAGCGATTGCTCATAGAGGCGCCGGCCGAGTTCAACCAGCCCCGAGTAGGTAGAGGAGCCGTGGGTGCTTCCGGGCATAGATTGAGGCGTCTTCATCCGAGTCGAGGCATCAAGGGCAAACAGCAACAGCGCGTTGTGAGGGCGGCGCAAGGCGTCGCGTGTAGTCTTCGGCGTCAACCGCTGCGCGGCGGCGTCCGTTCCTGCTGCACCGGGCGCAGGCGCAGGGGGCGCCGCTACGCGACGACGAAGTCATACAGCGGAAAGCGATCGCACAGCGCGCGCACGTCGGCCCGAACGGACGTGCGGGTGGCGTCGTCGGCTGGCTGCTGCAGCACGCGGTCGATAAGGGCCACCACCGTCTCGAACTCATCCGGCCCGAAGCCGCGCGTGGTCATGGCGGGGGTGCCGAGGCGGAGGCCGCTGGTGACGAACGGGCTCTCGGTGTCAAACGGCACCATGTTCTTGTTGGCCGTAATGCCGGCGGCATCCAGGGCTTCCTCTGCCACCTTCCCGGTAAGGCCCTTGTTGCGGAGGTCGATGAGGATGAGGTGGTTGTCCGTGCCGCCCGAAACGAGGTCGTACCCGCGTGCACGAAACGCCTCCGCCATAGCTTGCGCGTTGGCGATGATCTGATGGGCGTACGTGGTAAAGTCGTCTTTCAGGGCCTCGCCAAAAGCTACGGCCTTGGCCGCAATCACGTGCATCAGGGGGCCGCCCTGGGTGCCGGGGAAGACGGCACTGTCGAGCAGCTCGCTGATCATCCGCGTCCGGCCGCTCTTGCGCGCGGTGATGCCCATGGGGTTCTCATAGTCGTTGCCCACGAGCAGCATGCCGCCGCGCGGACCGCGGAGCGTCTTGTGCGTGGTGGTGGATACCACGTGACTGTGCGGCAGCGGGTCGTTCAGCACACCCGCGGCGATGAGCCCGGCGGTGTGGGCCATGTCCATCCAGAGGTACGCCCCCACCTCGTCGGCGATGGCGCGGAAGGCCTCGTAGTCAAAGTCGCGCGGGTAGGCGCTCGCCCCGATGGAAATCATTTTGGGCTGCACTTCTTTGGCACGGTCGCGCACCTTGTCCATGTCGATGCGCCCGGCCAGCGGCCCATCCTTCTCCACGCCATAGTATTCGGCGTTGTAGAGCTTACCGGAGAAGTTGACGGGGCTGCCGTGCGTGAGGTGCCCGCCGTGGGCGAGGTCGAGCCCCAGAAAGGTGTCGCCCGGCTCCAGAAAGGTGAGGTACAGCGCGGCGTTGGCCTGCGCGCCGGAATGCGGTTGCACGTTCACCCAGTCGGCCCCAAATAGCGCCTTGGCACGGTCGCGGGCCAGGTCTTCGGCGATATCTACAAACTCGCAGCCGCCATAATAACGTTTGCCCGGCAGGCCCTCCGCATACTTATTGGTTAGGGGCGTACCCATGGCTTCGAGCACGGCTTTGGAGGTAAAATTCTCCGAGGCGATGAGCTCCAGGCTGTCGTTCTGGCGGGTTACCTCCTGCTGGATGGCCTCAAACACATCGGGGTCCTGCAGTTGCAAATTGGTCATAGCGTGAAGACGGGCAAAATAGGTGCGGGTGCAATCGGGGCAGGGGAGAAAAGGCGTACTCCGTCAATCCTCGAAATGTTGTGGGAATTATTCGACGTTGTCGTCCAGTACTGCGGGACGTTGCCATTCCACAAAGCGACCGCCGACGCCAATGAAGACCCACGCCTGGTCGTCGTCGGCGGAGGTGTTGAGGGTGAGGGTGTAGCGGCTAAAGAGGACCCGGTTCTCGCGTGTGGTGGCGTCGCGGATGAGCGGCCCGGCAAAGCGGCTACCGGCTCCCGCCAGCGCGCGGCCCAGCGGTTCATCGCCCAGCTGCTCCACGAGTACCTCTTCCAGCTGCTCCTCTGCAAAGCGCTGGAAGTCGTTGGGTCCCGGGTTGGTCAACACCAGCGCGAGCGCGGTGCCCAGCAGCACGACGAGGAAGGTGATGAAGCCGGTGCGCATGGGCTCAGGACTCCGTGGCCGTGCGGGGTTCGGAGGTTACTTCTTGCGCGGGCTCGGCGTTGGCGTTGGGCTCGGATGGCCGGGTGAGGGCGTACACCAGGATGTTGGTACCCATCTGCAGGGCGGCACGGCGGATGTCGGGCGGGTTGCCGTGCACATCGGGCGGGTCCCAGCCGTTGCCAAGGTCGGTTTCGTACGTGTAGAAGACGGCCAGCCGCCCCTGCTCGTCGAACAGGCCGAAGCCTTGCGGGGGCTCGCCATCGTGCTCATGCACCTTAGGGAGACCGTTGGGGAAGTGATAGTGGCTGCGGTAGATGGGATGGTCGAAGGGCAGCTCCACGAACTCCTGATCGGGAAAGACCTTCTGCATCTCGCGGCGGATGTGCTCGTCGAGCCCGTAGTCGTCGTCGATGTGCAAAAACCCGCCCTGCTCCAGGTAGCGCCGCAGGGCCCGGGCGTCACGCTCGCTAAAGAAGACGTTGCCGTGGCCCGTGAGGTACAGGAACGGGTACTGAAAGAGGCGGCTGCTGGAGAGCTCCACATTATCTTCCGATGGGGCCACATCGATCAGGGTGTGCTCCCGCACGAACGCGAGCAGCGTGGGCAGCGCTTGCGGCCCCGTGTACCAGTCGCCTCCGCCACCGTACTGCACGCGGGCGATGGTAACGTCGTAGTCGTCGCTTTGCGCCTGCGCGGGGTGGTCGACCGGCAGGAGCCCCACCATCAGCGCGACCAGCACCCACACGCCGCCCATCGATCCACGGAGCGAGTTGAGAACATAGCGCATGCAGCAGCACAACTTGGGAAGCGAAAAGCGTGTGTAGGCTGCGGTACGACCTGCGGATTGAAAGGTTTGCGCAGGGAACGGGCACGGCTATCCGCGCGCTGACTCCCAAAGCGGAAATAGGATGGCTCAGATAGCGGCACGCCAAGCGGCTCCGGCCGTCACTTAAAATATCAACCAGCCCCCGTACGAGGCGATCAGCCCGGCAAAGATCAGCGCCACCGTGTTGATGACCTTGATGAGCGGGTTGATGGCCGGGCCGGCGGTGTCTTTGTAGGGGTCGCCGACCGTATCGCCGACCACCGCGGCCGCGTGGGCTGGGCTGCCCGAGCCGCCGTGGTTACCGTCCTCGATGTACTTCTTGGCGTTATCCCACGCGCCGCCGCCGTTGGCCATCATGAGCGCCACCATCAGGCCGCTGGCAATCACGCCAATCAGCAGGCCGCCCAGTGCCAGCGGCCCCAGCAGGAAGCCGACGAGGAGCGGGGCAAACACGGCGATCAGGCCGGGCAGCACCATCTCCCGGAGGGCGGCCTTCGTGACGATGTCCACGCACGTGTCGTACTCGGGGTCTTGCGTGCCTTCCATGATGCCCGGTAGCTCCTTAAACTGCCGCCGCACTTCCGTGATGACCGCGCCGGCCGCCTTCCCTACCGACTCCATCAGGTAGGCGGAGAAGAGGAACGGCAGCATGCCGCCAATCAGGATACCGATCAGGACGATGGGGTCATTCAGCAGGAACTCCACCGGCGCGCCATCGATCTCGGGCGGCAGGCGGAAGACGTAGTCGGCAAACAGCACAAGCGCGGCCAGCGCCGCCGAGCCCACGGCGTAGCCCTTCGTGGTGGCCTTCGTGGTGTTCCCGACAGCATCCAGTGCGTCCGTGTTGGCCCGGGTCTCCGGCGGCAGGTTGCTCATCTCCGCGATCCCGCCCGCGTTGTCCGTGATGGGGCCGTAGGTGTCCATCGCCACGATCATGCCCGTCACACTCAGCATCGCCACGGCCGCCACCCCGATGCCGTACAGCCCGGCAAAGATAAAGGAGATGAACAGGGCCACGACCAGGATGAGGGTGGGCACGAGGGTGCTTTCCAGCCCCACGGCAATACCGCTGATGATGTTCGTCGCGGCGCCCGTCTCGGAGGCCTTCGCGATGCGGCGCACCGGGCTGTACTTGGTGCTCGTGTAGTATTCGGTGATGAACATCAGCGCGATTACGACGACGATCCCAACGATGGAGGCAAAGAACAGATCGAGCCAGGTGGTATCCGCCGCAATGCGCCCGCCCACCTCGGCAAAGTTGAAGTCCTGAAAGAGCCACACGGTGACCAGCAAAAACCCGACGATGCTGATGAGCGCACTGGCAAAAACGCCCTTGTAGAGGGCCCGCATGATGTTGCCGTCGGAGCCGAGGCGCACGAAGAACACACCGAGGATGCTGGCAATGATGGCTACGGCGCCGAGGTAGAGGGGATAGGTGACCAGTTCCGAAATGGCGGGCACATCCGGCAGGAGGTAGCCCAGGAAGATGGCACCGATGGCGGTCACGGCGTACGTTTCGAAGAGGTCGGCCCCCATGCCGGCGCAGTCGCCGACGTTATCGCCCACGTTGTCGGCAATGACGGCCGGGTTGCGCGGGTCATCTTCCGGGATGCCGGCCTCCACCTTGCCGACGAGGTCGGCGCCCACATCGGCCGCTTTCGTGTAAATGCCGCCGCCCACCCGGGCAAACAGGCTGATGAGGCTCGCGCCAAAGGCAAAGCCAACGAGCGGCTCCACCGGGTTGTGAAGCCCAAACACCACGTGAAACAGATAGAAGAAGCCTGCCACGCCCAGGAGCGCGAGCCCCGCAACGGCCAGCCCGGAGACGGCGCCTCCGTTGAAGGCCAGTTTGAGGGCGCGCGGTAGGTCGACGCTGGCGGCCTGCGCGACCCGCACGTTGGCCCGTACGGCCACGTTCATGCCGGCATAGCCGCTGAGCCCGGAAAGCAGCGCGCCAAAGGCAAAGCCGACGGTCGTCCACCACCAGATGGTGGCTTCGTCTCCGCTCTGGGCGAGGGCCACCATCGCGAACAGAGCGATGATAATGAGCGCCACATAGAAAATGGTGCGGTACTGCCGGTTCATGTAGGCGCTCGCCCCTTCTTTGATGGCGTTCGAGATGCGGACCATCTCTTCGTTGCCCGTGTCGGCATTCAATACGCCACGGGTAAAGATGCCGGCGGCCAGCAGGGCGATGAGGGCGGCAATCGGGGTCAGTATCAGAAAGGGGTCCACGGGCACGGAGGTGGGTTGGTGGAAGACAGAGGGGGAGGCCAACAGGGCTGGCGCGAGAGGCGGCACCCCAGTGCGTTCTCTGCTGTGCGTTCTCGGCGCAGGGTGCGCAAAGTATACAATGTGCGAACGTCGTGTGCAACTATGGTGAAGGGCCGGCTTCACCCCAGGCGTTGGGCACGTGCTACCGCTCCTTCCACAGGTTCGGTGGTTGAGGAGCGGAGCGTCCAGGCCGGGTGCTGGTCTTGCAGCGCCCGGGTGAGCGTCTCCACATAGCGCGGCGCCTGGCGGAGCCCGCCGAACAGCACGGTCGTGCGGGATCCTGTGGGATGTGCCGCCTGGAGGGTATGCACGAGGTGGGCCAGGCGTGCGGCCTCGTCGTGCAGGATGGCAGCGGCCACGGCGTCAGATCCGGCGGCCTGTAGCACCAGTGGCGCTGCAGCAGCGAGGGGCTGGTTCTGGTCGTAGACGTAGGCCAGCAGGGCGTCCCGCGAGGTGAGGCCCCAGCGGTCGGCCATGTGCTGCTGCAGCGCGGTGGGGCGCCCCCCGTCAAGTGCGGCGCCGACGGCCCGGAAGGCACGGCGCCCGAGGGCGTAGCCGCTGCCCTCGTCGCCCAGGCGGTAGCCCCAGCCGCCGCGCCGGTGCACCGTGCCATCGGCCGTGCGGGCCAGCACCACCGACCCCGTGCCGGCGATCACGGCGATGCCCGGCCCTTCATCAAAAGCGGCCTCCAGCGCCAGCACGCCATCGTGCACGACGGCTGCGTGCGGCATGGCGAGGGCGGCACGCAGGCGCTCCGATAGCGCCGGCGCGAGGTCCCAGGCCCCGGCCACGCCCGCCACCACCCCGCGGAGCTCGGCCTCGGGCGCTTGTGCAGTTAGCGCGTCGACGCAGGCCACCAGCCGCTCCACCACGGCCCCGGCGCTCAGCCGCCGCGCCTGAATGCCCGGCCCGGTCGTTGCCCAGCGGGCCTGTACGGTGTCGGTGGCGGGGTCCATGGCCACCGCCCGCGCGGCCGTCTTGGTGCCGCCGGCGTCAATGCCGATGTACAGGTGCATGGCGAGCGAGCGGAAGGGTTGGGAGATGGCGTGCCCTCGTCCCACGCGCGAACGCGGCACAGGATCGAATGGAGGGGGTGTGGTTCGGCGCTACATCGACAGGTGGAAGGACGCACGGCACGCCGTGCCGCTACGCATCTATTCTCAACGGACCCCCACACCCCCACACACCCATACGCCCAAACGCTACCCGTCCCATTCGTCAAACCACCGGATAATCTGCCGGAGGCGCTCGACGAGGTTGACGGGGGTGCCCCCGCGCGAGAGGCCGTGGCCTTCGCCGGCGAACATCACCATTTCCGTGGGGACGCCCGCGTTCTTCAGCGCGTAAAACCACTCCTGCCCCTGCCCGATGGGCGTGATGTGGTCGTCTTTGCTGTGGATGATGAGGGTGGGCGTGGTGACCTGGTCGGCAAACTGTAGCGGCGAGCGGTCCCAGTAGTAGTCAAAATTCTCCCAGAGCGAACCGCCAAACTCTGTGTTCATCTGGCGGGGTGGGTAGGCCTGCGTGCCGGCCTCGGAGATCCAGTTGCTGACGCTCCGCTGCGTCACGGCCGCGCGGAAGCGATCCGTTTGCGTGGTGATCCAGTTGGTGAGGAAGCCACCGTGGCTCCCGCCCGTCACGAGCAGGCGTTCATCGTCAACCCAATCGAGCCGCTCCAGCGCCTCATCCACCAGCGTCATGTTGTCGCGGAAATCCACGCCGCCGTAGTCAAGGCGCACTTCGTTCGAGAATTCGTAGCCGTACCCCGTGCTGCCGCGGTAGTTGGTGAAGACGACGCCGTAGCCCGCTGCGGCGAGCATCTGCATCTCGTGGAACCACTGATGCCCCCACATGCCGGCCGGCCCACCCTTGATGTTCAGCACGAGCGGGTAGGTCTCCCCTTCCTCAAAGCCGACGGGCTTTAGGACAAACGCATCCGCCTCACCGCCGCCATCGTGCGTGAAGCTGAACCGCTCGTACGGCTGCACGATGAGCGTGTCGAGCAGGGCTTCGTTGAAGGACGAGAGCTGCTGTACGTCGGAGCCGTCGGCATGCGCTGTCCACACCTCGGGCAGCGTCGTTTCGTTTTCCTTGGTGA
>LFFM01000579.1_pt1 | contig 25842 bp, 19 predicted proteins | sample 643131 | NCBI WGS metagenome assembly LFFM01 (sample SAMN03777445, study PRJNA286221) | soda lake metagenome | biome: soda lake; feature: Kulunda steppe; material: water; isolation source: sample Tc-Br brine of Tanatar trona crystallizer | place: Russia: Kulunda steppe | collected 2011-07
GGGACGGCTCGTTTGCCGCCGTCGGTGTAGTCGTGGAGTTGTGCGAGGACTTCGATGTCTCGTCGAGCGAGATTTTTGACTTCGTGATCCTTCATCTCTGTTTAGTGATAGGTGTCGGTCTCGGAAAAATGCCGGCTGATTAATTGCGGGATGGATTTCTGTCGGGGGACTTGGAGCCCGTGAACTGGCCCGTGAATCTTCCCGGCGCTCTTCGGTAGGTGGTGCGCCGTCAATTCTAACCCCGGGTGTCTGCGCGGTAATGGGGGTTGGTGTGTTGCGTAGATCGTCTTTTGAGAACTCGAGGCGAAACAGAGTAGGTGTCATCTGGTTTTGAGAGTACGTGGGTGTCTGAATCCACGAGAGTTCCCGTGGGGCTTCAGAGTCCTCAGGCCTCTAACAACTCTGTCTGCTCGAAGAAAGGGAGTTCAGGGTTACGCGTTCTGCGAGATCAACGACGACCGCTCCCGCGTTCCGCGAGGAACTGGGGTTCAGCGATCCTCGAGGGAGACTGGGGTTGACTCCTCGCTTCGAGTTAGTCAGGGGGTTCACTCTTCTGCGAGGGCCAAAACCACGTCCAACAGCGTGTTATCGTAGAGGTGGGTGAGTTTCTGAACAAAGGTGTCCCACAGAGCGTCTGAAGGCCACGAGTCCGCGTGATGCGTCTCGACGTCGACGCCGTCCGGTGAGATATGGAGGATCATTCCACCGACTTCCTCTCCGATCCGACCGCTGAATGCGCGTCGATGCGCTTCGGCTTGAATCCGTTCTGCGTGCGTGACCTCGAGTCCCGTTTTGACGTCGGGAGCGTACAAGCCAGCGGGCACGTCGATCGAGCTGTCTCGTGGGATGTTGACCACCATATCTGCTTGTCCTCCGTGACCGCGTCCGATGCGAGTTTCGTCTGGTTTGTGGCAGTAGATGTGTTCTCTGGAGAGGACGTCGATGTCGTGTTGCTTGCGGAACTCGTGCCAGCGGAGTTCCATTTCGCCGGCTTCCATTTCTGCGGCTTCGCGGAGTGCGTCGCGGTGATCGGAGGGTGTTCTGTCTGGATCCGTCTTGGGTGAGGCGGGCCAGTCGGCGACTGCTTCGTAGGCGTCTTCGTATTCGTCGCTGTCGTCGAGTGTGTCGAGTTGTTCGTGGATGCCGTCAAGAGTGTCGTTGTAGGCGTTGGTGGAGGCGTGGCCTTCGAGGAGCGAGTGAAGGATGCGTCCCCGTGTGAGTGCGTACCGACGGATGTGCGCCCTTTCGTGGGCTTCGTTTTGAGGTCGTGGCGCGCCGTCGACAAGCGGGTGTTCCTCTGGTAGGACGTTCCAGTCGATCTTCGAGATGACGTACCGCGTTCCGGGATGGTGGCGGAGACCGTCCGAATAGGCGGTGAGGCGTTCGCCGTGGCCGGACGAGATGGTTTGTCGCTCCTTCGGTTCGGAGAGGACGATCTCTCGATAGTGCCGGAGTGGGAGGTCTGTGCTGGAGTCTTCTTGGAGTTCTTGTAGAGTCTTCACGTGGCACGCGTGCTGGTGCGATAGTAAAAATGGCTGCCCATCCGGAGTGAAAGTGATAGGTAGTGAATATAGTGGTAATCGAGGAAAGCGTGCTCACATAGCTATCCTTGTCAAAACTACTATAATAATACTTGTGGTTAATTCACCTGCTACACGTCAAGTGTCAACTCATCGTCGAGCGACACGCGGGCCACTTCGCCGTCTCTGTCGGTGACTTCGACGCCGGGCGGGTGCGTGGTGATTTCGACTTCGGCTGCGCTTTGAGGTTGTTCGATGGCGACTTCGAGGTGGCCGGCTGACTCTGTTCGGTTCATAGTTTGAACCACCAAGGATCGTTCAGGGGATTGGTTTTTTGTCTGCACGGGTCTCGAGTCCTCGTGATTGTTTTTAAACGTAGGTGCGGGTGGGCTGCCGCCTACTCGTTTGCGGGCACGAGATCTTGATGGCGGCAGTCGGGGAGCTCGTCGCCGGTGTCGGCGTCCCGGAGTTGGTAGATGTAGGAGTCAAGTTCCCGTCCGGTTTCGTCGGCGAGCGAGTCGCGGAGACGGTTGACGACGACTGCCCGCGTGCCGTGCAGATGGCCGTCCGGATCATCCTCGCCGAGGTAGATTTGCACTTCGTCGCGTTTTTTGTATGGATCGTCCGCTGGTTGTGGAACATCCTCCATCTCGGCAGATGAATATAGAAGGGAGGATCGTATGAAATGGTTGGGTGGGAAATGGGTTGGGGTACACCCGAGGCACTCTGGAACGACGACTTCGAGGCTCGTGAACGAGCCATCTTGCAGGAGATCAAGGGACGGCTTTCCGTTATGGGATCCTGATCCCCACCTTCTCACTGATTCCACTGCCCAACCCATTCTATCGAATGAGGATTCCTCCGAAACCCCGCAAAAAGAGCCTATACAGCCTTTTGAGCAGAGAGTAAGAAGTGCTAAACTCTAAAAATTAGAAGAGAAGAATGCTATACCCAAGAACTAAGTGCCCCCCGCCACAAGATATGACTGAGATGTCCGCTCAAAGCACCAACGGTCGAAGCGCGCTGGGCGCGAAAGGCTTCGACAGTATCTCCACCGAGTTGGAGACCATCGCGCTCCTCTGTTCGGCCGTTCCAGAGATCGACGAGGATCTTCGCTCGCTCACCACTCGCGTCGACGCTCTCGACGAGAGCATCGAGGAACTCGAAGAGGAAACCGACGAACTGCAGACCGGTCTTGAAGACCTCGGAGAAGCCCTCGGTCAACTGACCGAAAACGTCGTCGAACTCGAGGAGACGATCAACGAGGAAGTCGGAGCCATCGAAGACAGGATGGATGACCTCGAATCTCGCCTCGACGGCGTCGAGGCCTGTCTCAATCCCGACCTTCTGGACGAGCGGAAGGCCCACGTGGAGGCACAGGACGACTCGATCCCTCTCGACCGAGGAGACGAGCGGGAACTCTTCGTCGAAGAGATCATGAGGGGGCCGAATCCGACATTGCGGGGAAAAGTCGAGAAAGTGCAAACATTCGTCGACGTCGAGAAGGTCTCGGAGTACGAGGAGGGTGACGTCGTGAAAGTGGTTATCACCGATCTCAACGGAACCGCTGCACACGCCGCCCCTGCCGAGGAATTCGGGGGATAAGGATGCCGGCAACCTCGCTTCTTAACGCCCGTGAGGGGCGCACACAGACGGACATACTCGCGGCCATCGCGGAGATGCAGTTCCGAGAGGGGACGGCCCCCCGCCAGAGCGATATCGATGATCGGCTCCCGGTCACTAAGGGGGCCGTCTCTAACAACTGCAAGAAGCTCGTCGAGACTGAACTCGTCCGCGAGACCGACGAGCGGCGGTACGAAATCGTCGAGGCGGAACTGCTGGCGCTGTACCGTGAACACGTCGACCGGTACCTCGCCCGGGAGTCCGGCTCCGATCGGTTCGCCGACGAGGTGGCTGCGTACAACAGAACACGTACGGCGACCAAGCGGGGCCTGCGTGAGATGTTCGCGGACAACCAGCTGTTGTTGGACGTGGTCGCCGCGGCGTTCGTCGACGCGCTGGACGACAGCCGCATCCAGACGGTTCGCGAGGTGTTGCTCCACGCCGACCAGTTGGTGCGGAGCGCGGCTACCCACGTCGTGACGCATCCGGAGTTCGAGGGGCGGGACGACCCGGCGTGGTCGACGGTCTGCCCCCTACTCCAACTCGCCGTCGCGCTTGACCGCGTCCATGCGGGTCTCGATGCGCTCGCGGACGAACACGCGGACATCGCACAGTATCTCCCCGGCGACACGCCGGCGGCAACGATGACGACCTACTTCACCAACGACACATGACTGACGACCCCAACCAGCGGACGCTCGTGGACAGCCAGCCGATGACCAGCCTCACGACCGAGGAGCTCGAGAAGCATCTTTTCAAGTGCGCGGACATCATCCGCAATACGGTCGACAAGACCGATTACAAGGACTACATCCTCCCGTTGGTGTTCTACAAAAGCATCAGCGACACCTTCGTCGACGAGTACGCGACGAACCTCGAAGAGTTCGAGGACGCCGAACTGGCTCGCGACGAGGCGTTCCACGACTTCCAGATTCCGGAGGGGTACCTCTGGGAGGCCGACGACGATGCGCTCCCGGACGGCTACGAGTGGGAGGGGAAGGACGCCGAGCAGGATCTCCGGAGCCAGAAGGAGAACGTCGCGTCGTTCATCGACGAGGCGTTCACCGAGATCGAGAACGCCAACCCCGACCAGCTCGACGGGGTGTTCCGATCGGACTTCATGGCCGCGGACGCGCTCGCCGAGTCCGACGGTAAGCTCGTTCGACTCGTCGAACACCTCAGCACGCACAACCTGAGTCAGGAGCGGCTCCCCGACGACATGCTCGGGGAGGCGTACATGGACCTAGTTCGACACTTCGCGTCCGAAGAGGGGCGCGACGGTGGTGAGTTCTTCACGCCGCCGGAGATCGTCCGGATGATGGTACGGCTGCTCGCGCCCTACGAGGTGGGCGACACGTTCCACGACCCGACCTGCGGTTCGGCTGGCTTCCTCATCGAAGCGGCCCACCACTTCCGCGAGGAACAGGACGGTGACCCCTCCAAGCTCACGATGACCGGACAGGAGGTCAATCCCGACATCGCGTCCATCGCGAAGATGAACCTGTTCCTGAACGGGCTCAACGGGGAGATTCGCCGTCAGGACTCGCTGAGTGAACCCCTGTTCACCGAAGACGACACCACGCTACAGAAGTTCGACTACGTCCTCGCCAATTTCCCGTTCTCGGCCAACTGGGACAAAGACGGTCTGCAGGACGACACGTACGGCCGCTTCGACTGGGCAGACAAGCTCCCCCGTGCCGACCGCGGCGACTACGCGTTCATCATGCACATCGCTGAGCAGCTCAACGAGAGCGGCCGGGCCGCCATCGTCGTGCCGAACGGCGTGCTGTTCCGCAAGCACGAGGGGAGGTACCGGGAGCCGATGATTGAGTCTGATCTCGTTGAGGCCGTAATTGGGCTGCCAAAAGATCTCTTTCAGAACAACAATATTCCGACGTCGATCTTGGTACTGAACCAAGAGAAGCCGGATGAGCGTGAGGATGAAGTATTCTTCCTTCACGCCGCGGACAATCACGCGGTTGACGAGCCGTTCTACGAGGACATCTCGCACAACAGCCAGAACAAGCTGACCGACTCTGGCGTCGAACACATCGCGCAAAACTTCCACGGTTGGGAAACCGAGCAGAAGGTGAGTCGGACGGTGAATCGGGATGAGATCCGAGAGAACAACTACAGCCTCAACATCTCACTGTACGTCGATACGACCAAACCGGTCGACCCAATCGATGTCACCGAAGAGCTAGCTGTCCTTCGAGATCTTCAGCAGGAGCGAGCCGACATCGAAGCCCAACTCGATCAGCACATGGAGGCCCTCAACTATGAGTGAACAGAACCTCGTCAGCGAAGAAGAACCGCTCGACGGCTGGAGCCAAGTTAAACTGGACGACGTGGTAACGAAACGAGCGGAGAATGTCGACCCCGATGAGGTCGATATTGATCGCCACGTTGGGCTCGAACACATCCAGCCGAACACGCCTACCCCGGACTGGGAGCCGATAGAAAACGTCACTAGCACGAAACGGCGGTTCTATCCCGGGGACATTCTCTTTGCCAAGCTCCGCCCGAACTTGGAGAAGGCCGCGCAGCCGCAGTTCGACGGGGTCTCCTCGACGGACATATTCACAATCGAGGCTAAAGAGGGCATCAACAGCAAGTACCTGCTGTATCGGTTGAGCTCAAAGCCGGTGTTCGACTGGGCCCGGCGGACGTCGGCCGGCACTCGGATGCCCAGAACCTCGTGGGGCCAGTTCAAGAACTTCGAGTTCGGACTCCCTCCGATTGAGGAGCAGCGGCGAATCGCCAGTGTACTAGTCAACGCGGACGCTGCTCTCCAGCAGACTGAGCAGATTATTGAACAGACGCACCGGGTTAAGAAGGGGGTAGTTCAGGACGTGTTCAAAAGGGGGGTTCGCTCCCACGACGAGTTCGAAGACACAGCGATTGGTTCCATCCCAGCCGGGTGGGAAGTCTGCCCGATCGGAGATGTCGTCAACATGGCTCAGTACGGCATCTCAGAGAGCATGTCTTCAGAGGGGGAGTACCCGGTCTTCCGGATGAACAACATCGAGAACGGGTACATGGTCGACTCGCCCCTGAAATACCTCGATCTTCCCGACGAAGAGTTCGAAAAGTACCGGGTCGAACAGGGTGACATCCTGTTCAACCGGACGAACAGCCACGAACTAGTCGGTAAGACGGGGATATTCGAACTCGAGGGCGACTACGTGTTCGCTTCGTATCTCGTCCGGTTGCGCACCAACGAGCACGCTGACCCGTACTACCTGAACTATTACATGAACTCGAAGAAGGGCCAAGACCGCCTGAAGGCCTTCGCTACCAAGGGAGTCGGTCAGTCGAACATCAACGCCCAGAACGTCCAGCGCGTTCTCATGCCTCGGCCGCCTGTGGAGGAACAGCGAGAAATAGCCGAGATCATCCGACAGTTCGACCAGCAGATCGAGGTGAACAAGCAGCACAAGTCGCAACTACAGCGGATCAAGCAGGGCCTCCTACAGGATCTTCTCTCAGGCGACGTTCGGGCGCACTCGGACAGTATCGACGTTGCCGAGGTGGTTGCTCAGTATGAGTGAGACAACCGCCCCTAACGAAGCGGGCGTAAAGGGGGATGTCCTCCGATGGCTTGACGAACTCGGGTATGAGACCTACGGGATAGACGAACCGGAGGGTGCAGCAGTCCTCGACGAGAGGTATGGCCGCGACCCGACAGAAGTCATCTACTACGGGATGCTCCGCAAGTGGCTCGTGGACTCCGAGGTCGGTAACAACCACCAGATCACCGAGGACAATGTCGACGATTTCCTGACCTCACTCCGGCGCGATCTCGCCCACGACAGCGCCAACCTCGTGGAGGCCAACGAGAAGTTCCACCACCTCCTCGTCCGCGGGAAGCGGTTCGCCGTCACGAGCGAGGAGGGCAAGGAGACGAAGCGCATCTTCGTGCGCCTCATCGACCTCCGCAACATCGAGAACAACCGCTTCGTGGCCGCCGACGAGTTCCGCGTGAAGCGCGGGGGCAGCTCCATCCGGCCCGACGTGAACCTGTTCGTCAACGGCATCCCGCTGGTGACGATGGAGCTGAAGTCGCTCGCGCAGGATAACGACTACTACGACGCCATCAGCGACCTCCAAGATTACGAAGACGACGTCTCTCGGCTGTTCATCCCCAACCTTTGGAACGTCGCCGCCGACTCGATGGCGTACCGCTACGGTGCCGTCGGCGCCTCTTCGTCGTTCTATATGCCGTGGGAGGCCGATGAGGACGAGACTCCGCCGGAGTACCGCGTCGACGGCGAGGAGGCAAACCCGCTCAAGGAGCCGGTACTGGCGATGTGCAACCGCGAGACATTGCTGGACGTCCTCCGCAACTTCGTGTTCTACGAGCATCGTACCGGCGGGACGGCGAAAATCATCCCGCGGTACATGCAGTACTACGCGGGCAACCGTATCGTCGACCGCGTTCGGGAGGGCCGCACCGACCCCGAAATGCGTCGGGGACTCATCTGGCACACGCAGGGCAGCGGCAAGTCGTTCACCATGCTGTACGCCAGCCGCATCCTGTTAGAGCGTGGGATTCTCGATCACCCGAAGGCCGTCCTCGTAGTCGATACGAAGGATCTCGAGGATCAGATGGCCCAGACGCTCAACAACCTCGGAAGCTTCGAGCAGTTCACCCGGGCCAAGAGCATCGATCACCTCGAGCGGCGCCTCCAGATCAAGCAAAGCGAACTAATCGTCACGACCATCCAGAAGTTCGAGGGCGTCGAGGCGGGCCTGCAGCAGGAGCAGCCTACGGTCGTGATGTCCGATGAGGCTCACCGATTCATGGAGAAGGATCTCGGCAACCGGCTGGACGCCGCGCTCCCGGACGCGTTCCACTTCGGGTTCACTGGAACACCGGTGCGGGAGTCCGAGCGGCACACCTTCGAGAACTACCGGCCCGAGGGCAAGCCCGACGAGCTGTACCTCCACTACTACTCCATCGGCGACGGGATCAACGACGGCCTGATCCTCCCGGTTCACTTCACCCTACGCCACGACATGGATTGGGACATCGATGCCGAGGCGATCGACGCCGAGTTTGACCGGGAATTTGCCGAACTCACCATCGACGAGAAGCAGGAGGTGATCGAGAAGTATCTCACGGCCACCGAGATTTCCGAGCTTCGACCGCGCGTTGAGGAGGTCGTCTGGGCTGGCGACCAGCGGGGCATCATCGACCACTTCGAGAAGACGGTACGCCCCAACAACTGGAAGGGGATGGTGGTCACGCCCAGCCGGAAAGCGGCGGCCATCTACGGCGAGGAGCTGCGGAAGTACTACGATCCCGAAGAGGTCGCCGTGCTGTACACCAGTACCGGCGACGACCCCGAAACTGTCCGCCAGTTCCACACTACGTCCGAGGAACGTGACACCATCGTCGATGACTTCAAGAATCCCGACAAGGATCCGAAGCTGCTCGTTGTCGTGGATATGCTACTGACGGGGTTCGACGCGCCGGTGCTGAAGACGATGTACCTCGACCGGAACCTGAAGAACCACGGGCTCCTGCAGGCCATCGCGCGGACGAACCGGCCGGCCGACGGTAAGCACAACGGGGAGATCGTCGACTATCAGGGCGTCTACGCGAACCTCGACGACGCGCTCGACTACGGGTCGGATGTCAAGGACGAGGTCAGGCGCGACCGCGAGCAGCTGCTCGAGGATATCGAGCAACTGATCGACGATCTCATGGGGTTGTTCGAAGGAATCCCGCGAGACAACCGACAGGAGACGCTGAACAAGTGTCTCGCGCGGCTCAGTAAGCCCGATCCCGAGAGTGGCTCCGATCCCAAGCGGGATTTCAAGCAGGGATACCGGGAGCTGCAGGATCTCTACGAGACACTCTCGCCGGACAAGGAGCTGGTCGAACGCGGGATTCAGGACGACTATAAGTGGCTGACGACCGTGTACGTCGCCTTCCGCCGGAACAACAATCGCGAGGAGAACCCGGAGGAGAACCTGCGGGAGAAGACCAAGGAGATCATCGCCGACAACGTCGAGATCGACGCCATCAAGGACAACTATCCGATCTACAAGCTCGGCGAGCGGCATCTCCAGCAGGTCGATGAGATGACAGAGCCCGCGGCGAAGGCGAATGCCATCGAACACGCCACCCGGGAACACCTCCAGCCTCGCGTTGACCGGAATCCCCGATACCGGTCGCTCAGTGAGAAGTTGGAAAACATCGTCGATCGCTGGCGGTATGGCGAACTCGCAGACCCGGAGGCCGTCGAGAAACTCGAACGCGTGGAGCGGGAGGTGATCGAGTTCGAGAAAGACCTCGAGGAACATGGTCTGACCGAGGCCGAACACGCCATCTACTCCGAACTGACGGAGAACTACGACGGCGAGGTTTCCGACGAAGAGGAGGCCGAGCGCATCGCGACCGATCTCTGGGAGCAGTTCGACGCCGAAATCGATCGGTTCGACGGCTGGGAGACCCACGCCGAGACCCGCAAGCAGATTCGGCGGCTCCTCATCCGCCGGCTGGCGAAGGAACACGGGAAGGTCGCGCTCGCCAAGGACGACCGGTTCCTTGAGCAGACCATCGAGTACCTCGTCGAGAATGCCGAGTGAGAACGGTGGCTCGCTCCGGGTCTTCGACGAAACAATCAGCTACGAGGTGCGACGCAGTGACGACGCCACGCAGCCCCGGATCGATGTCGATATCCACGGAGTGACAGTCGTCCTGCCGACCGGCAGCGACGTCGCCCCTCACAAACTCATGGAGGACAACACTCAGTGGGTACTAGAGAAGTGGCGAAACTACGAGGCCCATCGTGAACAGGCTCCGTCAAGGACGTTTGAGCCCGGCGAGATGTTCCCCTACCGCGGCAGCGAGCTGCTGCTGGAGGTCAGAGATATCGACCGCTCGCGTGTCGAATCCGGCGCTTTCGTCCTTGCGGTCGACGAGGTGGAAAGGACAGGAATTCAGGACGCGCTGGAGGCACTCTACCGACGTGAGGCCCGATCGGTGTTCAAGTCTCAAATCAACCACTACGCCGAAGAAATGAATGTGGAACCGGGAAACCTAGAACTTCGTAACCAGCGCACGCGGTGGGCGAGCTGTTCATCTCAGCGGACACTCAGCTTCAATTGGCGGCTTGTGATGGCTCCCGACGACGTGATCGATTATGTTATCGTCCACGAACTTGCCCACCTGCGCGAAAAGAACCATACGCGTCGGTTTTGGAATATCGTCCAGAAACACGATCCGAAATACGAGGAACACGTCGATTGGCTCACTGAGCATAGTGCTCGCCTCATTTTTACTAAAGACGACCTTTGAGCAATTAACTAGAAGTCTCCTGTGCCTTGAATTCTGACCAGCAGAATTTGTTATCAAATAGCAATAAGAAATAGCCAAAGGGGGAGAGTGGCTACTCCCTCTTCGATCGATACTTCAACATCACGTGCAAGAACAACACCGAATTCGCAGTCGTGCTCGTCGCAGAAGGCTCGTATCGCATCGACTGGTGATTGATCGGAAGTTGCATCCTGTGCAACAATCGGAAGCGGGTTCCCGTCGCCGGTTTCGATAACGAAGTCAACTTCCTCACCACCACTCTCCCAGAAGTGAACTGGAGGGTTGCCTTCTTGATAGTAGAATGCAAGACGCTTCAAGTGGTCGAAGACGACGGCCGCAGCAAGCTGCCGCTCTGCGTCCGGTTCGAGCATCCCGGAGATGTCTAGGTCTGCGAGTGATCCTACTAAGAGTGGATCGCGCAAGTACAACCTGACGCTGCGTCGACGCTGATATTCGTACTGGTACGAGGGAGTCAGGATGAAAAAGTCCTCAAGAATATCGATGTATCGCTGGAGCGTGCGCCGGTCACACTCCAAGACGCTGCTCAGGTCTTTCAGCCCGAGAGTTGTGCCCGAATTCATCGCCGCAATTGCGCACAGGGCATACAAATCGCTCCGATCCTCAAACTGCTGGTACCTCGGAATGTCCCTGTAGATGGTGGACTCCAGATTATGGGAAGTATCGTCAGTACCTGCGTCCCGCTCTGCCCCTCGGAAATAATCCAACACGCTCCGCTTTACGGTACTTGGAGAATCAACTGATGACTCGATGTCCTCAATCGCTTGATGGAGTACCTCGAGATCGCCGGTGTCGGCGGATGTCTCGAGGGCATCACGCACACCGTGCGCCTTCTCCTTCTCTAGCCCTATTCGACCGTTCTCGGTGACCACGTCATAGAACTTCGGCGGGAGGAGCAACTCATTAGCTATGTCTACGCCGAGTTCTTCAATTGGCTCGCTGCCTGCTCGTTCGAGTGTCGGCAGAGTCACGGCGATGGTGAGATTGTCGAACTGCTCTAGACACCATCGAACCTGTTTACTCCACGAGTTGGACGCGTGTGCATCATCAACGAGGACGTACCCCTCGTCGGGATCGTTATCACGGTTCCAATAGTATGTCGCGAATACATCGACGGCGTCGTGGATGACTTCCGAACCGACTTGGAATCGTGGATTTCCGAGAGGGAGATACATTACGTTCTCTGGAGGGACGCCATTTTCCTCGATAAGATCGTACGCGATTTGGTGAAGGATGGTGGTCTTACCGCTCCCAGCGGCTCCCGCGATGACCGCAACCCGGCTGGAGCGGACGCTATCGAACTTATACTCGTAGTCGGAGCGTCTCTCTGACTGATAGCGAGATGATGTCGAAACGCTACCCGTGTCCCACCAAGGGTTTTGCTGTCTGTAGTCTGTTCCGAGTTCAGCCCTCTGCATAGTGGGGTTCATATTTCTACTCGTATATTCTATTCGGTGTCGTTTAAACCCACCTCTAGGTTGTTGATACGGTTCAAAAATCTCATCTTGATACTCCGATAAACTGCTACTAATCTACTTTGGGACAGAGGTATGTTCTAATCCCTTAGATTTATGTACCCCGGAAGTATTAATGGGAATATGGCTCCCCAAACAATCTCGGATCCCCAGCGAGGGGGTGGATAACCGTATGACGACCAAGATCCTCCACGTTAGCGACTCCCACATCGGATATCAGCAGTATCGCAACACGGTTCGCAGGGAGGATTTCCTCGACGCGTTCAAGCAAGCACTGGCCATCGCGCGGGGAGAACACCCTGACCACGACAACGAGCCGGTCGACGCTGTCCTGCACACGGGCGACCTGTTCGACGACCAGCTCACCAGCTTCGACGACGTGTACGCGTGCCACGAGGCACTGCGAGAACTCCGAAAGGCGAACGTTCCGTTCTACGTCATCGTCGGGAACCACGAACTCCGGCGAAATACGGACTTCGTTGACGAGTTCGTTCTCACCGGTGACGCGTTCCGTCTCGGTCGGACACCGGCCACCATCAACGACGAGGTGGCGCTATATGGCATTGATTCGGTGAAATCCCCGGACTGGGAGGACGCTGATTTCTCGCTAGAACCGGCAGATGAGGGTCTGGTTCGGCTGGTCGCGATGCATCAGCTGTTCTCGCCACCGCTCGAATCGATTGATCACGAGGCCTCGAATATCCTCGATCTTGAGCCCGTCCTCGAACGCTTCGGGACGAACGTCGACGGTATCGCGCTCGGTGATTCCCATGAACGGACGGGCGACACCTGTCGCGGCGTGCCCGTCTGGTACCCGGGCGCGACCGAGCGGACGGGGCGGGACAAGTCCCAGCCATCGGTCGACCTCCTGACAATCAGTCCTGATGAGACTAGTACAGTCGACCGTGAGCGCCTGCTGCTCGACACGCGCGAGTTCATCGAGATCGACATCGAGTTCGGTAAGTCTGACACATTCGATCTTGTCGAACGTCGAGTCGCTGAGAAGAGCCCAATCGAGGACGCTGTCGTGTTCGTGGACGTGAGCGGCGTCGAGAACGGGGTAACGAAGCAAGAGATCCTCGACTACCTCCACGACCGCGATGTCGTCCATGCGAACGTGACCGACGAGCGGGTTGTCGAGGCGATCGCCGGAGATCTCGACGACATCGACACCGAGAGCGAGATCGACGTCGACGCCGAACTGGACGCCGCCATCAGCGATCTAGACATCGACGACGAGGCACGGGAGATCGAAAAGATGCTTCGCCACGCGGATCCCGATCTCGCCAAAACGCGCCGGCGAGCGGACGCGAAGGAGCGGTTTCGAGAGCTGGCAGCGGAGCGATTTGATGACGCCTCGATGGAGGGAGACGTATGAACTTCGAGCGACTCACGCTGACCAACTTTCAGTCCTACGACGAGCTGGAAATTGAATTCGGGGAGGGGCTGACGCTGATCTACGGCCCCAACGGTGCCGGGAAGTCGACCATTGCCCGGGCCCTGTACACGACGTTGTACCCACGGTACGGGCGGAATCGCATCGGAGCCCACGGCCTCGTCGATCTGATTCAGGATGGGGAAGACGAGGCCACCTCCGAACTCGTCTTCAGCGTCGGCGACGACCGGTATCAAATCACGGTCAACATCAGCCGCGAGAGCAGCGGGGCGTCGGCCAACGCTGAGATGATCTCCCTGAATAAAGATGAGACGTACTCGACGAAGTCGACTGAAATCGAAGAGGAGGTCACAAAGCTGCTGGGAATGGATGCGAAGGCGTTCGCCAACAGCACGTACGCCCAGCAGACGGAGCTGAATCGGCTGATCGAGGCCTCGCCCGGAACCCGCGAGGAAATTCTCGATAACCTGCTCGGGTTGACCGCGCCTGACGACTACGAGGACGACATCAACAAGGTCTCGGGCCCCGTCGAGGACTGGTTGGAGGACAAGCGGTCGAAACTCTCGACCGTTCGGAACGACATCGAGCAGCTCGAGGCGGACGACCCGAAGGCGACCCTGCAGGCGAAGGCCGAGGAAATCGAGGAACTCGAAGACCGCATCGAAGAACTTGACGGCGGGGTCGAGGAGGCCCGCGAACGACTCCGAGATATCGAGGAGGACATAGACGACCGCCACGAGCACCAGTCAGAACTGGAAGAGCTGACGAGCGAACGTGACGAGGTCAAGGATACAATCGACGACCTCCAATCGAACATCGATGAACTAGAGACGAATATCGAGCAATGCGACGAGGCTATCGAGGAGCACCGGAGCCACATCGCCGATCTCAACGACGGGGTCGACGGTTTTAATCTGACCAATGAGCAGGAGGCAGACGAGGCTGTCGACCACTTCGAGAACGAGTACGACGACGCCAGCGGCACCGTCGAACAGACTCGCGCCAGCGTTGGAAGTGCGGAGGACGAGGCCGACCGGCTAAAGGCCGAACTCGACGACCTACAAAGCGAACTCGGAGATGCCGAAGCGCATTGCGAGGCCCACGAATCCGGAGTTGGAGAAGCCGAGCGGGCGCTCAAGGACGCCGAGACGACGCTCGAAGAGCGGCGAGACGAGCGGGACAAGGTGCTCCGGAACTACCTCGACGCCACACTGAATGAGATCGACGATCCCGAAGAGGCCGTCCGAAACCGCATGGACGACCTCCGGGGAGAGAAGTCCGACCTCGAAGCGGAGCGCGAGACCAAGCGTGACCGGCGGTCTCGCCTCGCGGACGAAATCAGCGACGCCGAGGATGAGTTGGCCGACGCCCGCAACCGGCGCGAGGACATCCGCCAGAGTCTGGAGGCCGACGTGGACGATCCCGAGGAAGCGTTCGAGGTGGCCGTCGACCGGGCCGACGAGACGGCGTCAGACCTCGGGTTCTCGGTCACAGCCGAGGACATCGACACGGTGTTTACGGGACGGCTGCCCGAGCAACTGGAGGCCGCGCTCGACGACCACCTCGGCGCGGCCGAAAATCTCGCGAACGCGCGGGCGACGGTGGGCCGAACGACGGCACGCGTCGAGGATCTCCGGTCGCTCGTCGACGGAGAGTGGCCACTCGATGGGGGTGACATCGGGAGGGCGCACGATTACGGCGACCACATCGACCGGCTGGAGGCAGAGCAAAGCGAGGCCCGGTCGGCCGCCGAGAAAGCCCGGGGCAATCTCGATACCGCAGAAGCTCGACTCGACCGCGTGCAAGCAGTCGCCGAGGCACTCTTCGAAGCTGCCAGCTTCCGGGCACTCGCCGACGTGGCCACCGAAATCGCCGAACTGGAGGCGACCATCAGCTCGGGCCGAGAGGAGCGTACCGAGCTGAAGATGGAGATCGATGCGCTAACCGAGGAAATCGACGGCCTCGAAGACGAAATCGAGGCCGGCAACTCGGCGCTCGACACTATCGACGAAGTCGAAGGTGCCGCCGACGAGGTCAAGGAGGCCGAGCGAGCCCTCGACGACGCGCGCGAGGAACTGGTTGACGTCGAGGATGAGATCGACGGACTGGAAAGCGACATCGCCGATAAGCGGACGGAACTCGACGAGGCCCGCAACGCGATCGAGGAGGCCGAGGCAGCCCTCGCCGACGCCGAGGACGAACTCGCCAGCGCCGAGACCGCTCGGGACGCCGTCCGCGAGGCCCGCGATGCGCACAATGAGATAGAGACGCTGAAGAGCGACCGCGAGGGATACCGCGACCGGCGCGACGACAAGCGGGAGCAACTCGAATCCGAGCGCGACGACCTGCAGGAGACCGAATACGAAATCGAGGAGCTGGAGGAGGAACTCGGTGACACGACGGAAGAGGAACTGCAGGAGCGGAAAGAGGAAATCGAGGGGATGGTCGACGACTTGGAGAGGCAGCTCGAGACTGTCCGTGATAAGCGCAAAGACGCGCGCCTCGCGAAAAACACAGCTGAAAATCAGCTCGAGCGGCTCCGCGACAAACGCGACCAGAAGGGTGACCTCGAGGAGAAGATTCAGTGGGCCAAGTCCATCCTCGACGACTTTGGGGCGATCACCGACACCTACGCCGAGGTGCAGACGCGGATGCGCGAGCGCGTCCTCGACCGCCTAAAACACCACACGAACAAGGTCTTCCGCGATCTGTACCAGAACAGTACCTACGAAGCCGTCGACATCGACGAGGACTACGACCTCCGGCTGGTCAGCGGCAGTGACACGGCGCGCGATCCCCAGAAAGCCAGTGGGGGCGAGGGTGTCCTCGTGACGATCGCTCTCCGGGCAGGCGTCTACCGTGTCCTCGCCGATCAGGCCGAGGGGCGCGACGACCGGCTCCCGCCGTTCATCCTCGACGAGCCGACGAACCACCTCGACGAGTCGCACATCGACCAGCTTGAGGAGGCCGTCGACAGCATCCGCGACTGGAACGTGCCGCAGGTCTTCGTTGTTGACCGCTATGAGGGCCTCATCCAAGACGCCGACCACCGCATCCAAGTGGAAATGGATGACGGGGAGGGCGCCTCGACGGTCGAGACCGACCCCGATGTTGATGACAGGCCCGAAGGCGCCGAAGCGGGAGGTGATTGACGGTGGTCTCCCATGACGCCGTCTCGGCGCTCGAGGAAGTGTTCCGCTACGTCGACGAGAATGCGGACGGGGACGACGACGTGCCGGACGCCCGGGCGCTGTTCCGCGACCACATGGCCCGCGACGGTGGAGAGGTCGAATCCCTTGAGCCGCCACGCGTCTATCGGGAGTCTGCGGGCGACCTCGCCACCGGGACGCTTTTCGACTGCTGGTACGGCGTTGACGCCAGCACGGTGCCGCCAAAGAAGTTCCGCAACGGGATGGTCGCGTCGGCCGCCGTGGCGAGTAGTGGAGCCCTCGGCGACTGTGACGAGGAGGCAGAGGAGCTGGAGACCGTGACTGCGGCCGTTCATGCCCAGTTCGACGATCTCGACTCCCCGATCAACCTGATTGATGGCGACGTGAGCCTCACGCTCGTACCTGTCGAGGAGGCGCCCGCTCGGAGCGAACTCGACAGGTGGGTCGGCGCGTCCGCGCGCGTTCCCGCTGAGTGTTGGCACAGCGAGCGGCTGGCAGAGCGGATCGACGGCCCCCTCTTCGTCGATGGGAGTCTCTACCCGATGTCCGTGCTCCCGTTCATCAACATGACCCGGACGAGCCGTGGCCCGGACGACTCAATCGCGTTCGACGAGGTCGAGGAGATGGGGCTCGCAGCCTCGGCCATCCAGTCTCGTATCGACGCGATCGACACGCTGGCAAGTCGAGGGCTCCCCACGCTGGGGTTCACTAAGACGCTTCGATCGGACGATGTCGTTGACGCGCTGTCCACCAAGACAGAGGAACTCGACGATGTCCCCCGAATCCCGTGGGACGACGACTCGCAGTTCGTCTCGGCTCTGCTCGTAGACGACGAGCCCGATCACCTAACATTCACGTCGTGGCTCGTCCGCTCCCACCAGCGTGTCTACGGTAACGATCTCGAACCGCTTGCAGGGTTCCGAATGCCGGATGGACGGAAACCTCGCGACTTCCGGCGGGCGTTCTTTTTCGTCCGATTTCCCGACGATATCGTCCTCCGAGTCGAGGCGCCGCTGATGCTGGTGGATTCGATGGAGGGTCGGCTGCGCCTTCAGCAGCTCGCGCTGGCCCACATCGCGGAGGCAGGCGATGTTCCGTTCGCCATCAAGCGTGCCGACGACCGAGCACGGATCTCCCGCGAGGCCCGCCGGCACCTCGTCGGCCTCATCCGCGGCACCGAGGAGGTCGGAGACTACAACACCGACAGGCGGTGGGGCTTCGGCGGTGGACAGAGCCTCGCCCGAGAGCCCGACATCGTGGCCCCCGACCGTGACCCGGCGCAGGCCGGCGAGGAAGGGCCGGAGGAACCGCCCGCTGAACATACTGCCAACACCAACGAGACCACACCCGAACAATGAGCGACAGCGACACCGACGAAGACTTCGACCAGTTTGTTGACCGAATGAACGACCTCACGGAGGACGACACAGAACAGGATGAGGCCGAAGAGGCGGGGGGAGCGGTCACCCTCGAGTTCACGGGCGGGCCCGAGACCCGCGGACTCCGGACAACCGCAACGAACGACTCCCTCGGACATGTCACGGCGAGCGAGGGGCTCAGCGTTTGCCGGGGAGATCACCAGATCATCGGTTACATCCGGAGCGACACGCGCGACGCCCTGCGCCTCGGGGACTACATCCAAATTCCGTACCCCGGCCGAGAGAACGAAGACCACGCCGAACTGCTCACGGAGGTTATCGAGATCGGCTACGAGCAGCGGGCAGACATCGACGACAAGTCGGACATCCGTCGGGGAATCGACGGCGAGACGATCGACGAGCGGCAGTACGTTCAGGCCGCCGAACTCGACCCCATCGCAATCGTGGAAGGCACCGACGAGGACGACCTCGAGCGGTCAACGGTCGACCGTGTTCCGAAACCCTTCACGCAGATCTACGAGGCCACGGGCGACGCGTTCCTCCAGACCGGCCTGAACCTGCCCGAAAGCGGCCCATTCGTCGGCCACCTCGCCGTCGGCGGCGAGCGGCATCCGCCGGACGACCCGCTCGCCTTCCATCTTCCGGACGGGACAGGGAGTGCGTCGACGCCCGCCATCTACACGCACACGCTTGTGACTGGGTCGACCGACGCCGGGAAGACGCATTTTACCAAGAACCTGTACCGGCAGCTGGCGACCGACCAGACCTACGAGATTACCGTCACTAATGATGGTACCGAAGACCGGCGGCTGGGAATGGTCATCGTCGATCCCGAAGCCGAGTACAGCGGTCTCGGGGATGACCCCACCGCAGAAGACCTTCCCGATGACGTCCGCCAACGCCTCGACGAACAGGGAATCGAGGTTGGTGGCATCAACACGGGAGCGTGCGGGTCGCACGACCTCCGGACGTTCGCGCCAGCCGTCGACGGAAAGTCCACGCCCGAGATCGACAATCTCCGCGAGTTCGGCGTGCCGTTCGAACTCGTGCGATCGAATCCAGAACTCATCATGCCATTCGAAGCGGAGGGGCCAACCTATGCGGCCATCGTGGACTGCATAGACGCGTACTTCCGTGACGACCCGAACCCCAGCTACGATGGGTTTATTGATTACCTCAACGACAACGACGAGGCCCTCGTGGATGAACACGACATTCACGACCAATCGTGGCGGGCGATGAACAATCGGGTCGACAAGGAGTATTTCAGCGCCGTGTTCGACTCTGGCACGCACCTTCTCACCGACATTTCGAACGAGCTGTTCCAGCCCGGCCGTGTGACGGTCGTCCCTGTGAACCACCTTGGTGACCCCGAGGATATGGAGATGCGACTGGTCGTGATGGCCCTGCTGACCTACATCGTCGAGAACAAGCTGGCCACCGACAATCCCGATCCGAACGTCGCTGATACGCCCCTACTACTCGGCCTCGACGAGGCCCACGAGTTCCTCGGTGACACCTCGACGGTGCAGACTCGTTCGATTGTCGAGTCGTTCCGCCGGATTGCCAAGCGCGGCCGCAAATACAGCCTTGGACTGGCACTGGTGACGCAGGAGCCGACAGACATCGACGACCAGATTCGGTCACAGCTCCGGACACGGATCTACCTGCAACTCGAGGAGGAAATCGGGGAGGATGTCCCAATTCCCGGACGGTACGCCCCGGAAGATCTCGCAACGTTCTCGCAGGGACAGGCGGTGATCAAGGCACCGAACGTCCGCCCCGTCGAGATCCGTGGTCTCGATTACCCCGTTGTCCAGCACGATTAGCGACACCAACGAGACTACCTGACCATGAGCGACAATCCGAACACGATACTCAAAACGGAGGTTGAATTCCTCGACACCGGCGAAATAGCAACGCTTGAGCTGGCCACGCTGAAACGGTGGCAAAACTTCCAGACGTACTTCACCGAGGACGTTCGTGGAATCCGTGCCGTCACCTACTCTGAGTCTCCCGAGATGCTTGACCGCGTCTTCGAGGCTATCGATGTCGACGAGATGGAGGTCGTGGTCGGCGATCACACTAAGGACTACCGAGAGTCGCTCCGGGGGAAAGAACAGCTCGCCGCTCGCCTCGAACGACTCCAGCGGGAGGATCGACTCCAGATCGTGCTCCCGGCGCTCAACAACAACGAGGTACACTCGAAGCTCTACATCCTAGAACACGACGACGGTACGCGGACGAACATCGTGGGTTCGCCGAACCTCAGCGAGAAGGCGTGGGAATCCGTCTACCAGAAGAACGTGATCGTGGTGTTCCGAACCAGCGGTGACCAGCGTCTTGATGCGGTTTTCGACGAATGGTACGCCGAGATGCGCGATTACGGCGACGTGTTTATGGAGGATCTCACCGAGCGGGTCGAAGATCTCCCAGACAAGGGGCTGGAGGAAGAGGTACACGCATGGATTGCCGGCCGGACGACGGCGCAGTCCGAAGAAGAGGAGATTGAGCAGGCGTTGACGGAACGTCTCGACGAGGCAAACGTGCGGAAAGCAACGATAATTGGGGATTTTGAGGAAGATGAGGCCGATCTCACGATCTCGATCACGGATGACGAGGAGAAGAGCGACGTACAGATCTCGGAGTCGTTGCAGGGCTACGAGGACATACCGGAGGACTGGCGTGACGAGTTTCGGTCGCTCGATGGCTCGATCGAGGGGAACAAGCTCCGGGCTTCGCCGGGTGCCCTGAGTAAGCACGCGAAGGAGAAGTTCGGCGCACCGAAGATGTGGTTCACCGACGACGACCGATTGGTGTTACAGACTCCAGATGACCTGCAGCTTGACCTGATTCGGGAGGTTCCGGACGACTCCCAACGAATTGACACGGCACTCATGCACCTTGAGGAGTACTTCGAGGCCGTCGATAAGTTCGGCAAAACGGCGCATCCGCAGGCAGTGAAGGCCCAAATGTTCGAGGCGATTCTCTGGTTCTTTTGGGCCCCTTTCATCAATCTGTATGCCACGGTCTACAAGGATCGCGGTATCGATCTCGACAAGTTCCTTCCTAGCCTCTACATCTACGGCGAACCCGGGAGTGGAAAGGGAACGCTCGCTCGGTACGCGTTTCACATGCTCTCCGACGGATATGTGTCGGAACCCGAGGATGGAGATAACCTCAACACGACGACGCTTCGTGCCGTAAGACGTGTCGACTCCGTGTTCCCTGTCGTGTTCGACGATATTAACCCGAGCGATATCGATACGGAGGCCTATCTCAACTTCCGGCAGAAGCACTGGACGGGGGAGACGGATTTCCCCGCGCTAGCCTTCATCAGCAACGACAATCTTCCCCGGTCACGCATCCAGCATCGGGCGAAGGTACTGCATCTAGATGTCCAATTCAAGCAGACTCACAAAACGGCGGAGTACGCGAGCAAGCTGACCGAACGGTCAAACCCGCTGTTCACGTGGTTTGCACACGAGTTCCGCGACCGCGAGGTCGTGATTCGGGAGGAAGACGACGATACGCTCGCGCAAGCGCGAGACGTGTTCCGATCACTCTACGAGCAAGCAGGGCGTGAGATTCCGGGCTACTTCCCCGAGAAGCCAGCCGAGGAGGAGTACGATATCGGAAAGTACCTCTGGCAGGACGCGGTTGACGGTGAGCTCGTCGGCTTCCAACGTCGGAACGGAAAGCTGGTTGCCGAATTTGACGAGTCGCTCGGCGTTTATAGTTCCGTCCGAGAATACGCGCGTTGCCTGCCAAACGAGGCACGCGCCAGTAACGACGGCCATCAAGTGATAATCAAGGAGGAGGATGCCGTTGATGACTGGTTCCCCTTCTCGGTGGGGGCAACCGACGGCTTCCTCTCACGGCTCATCCGGTGATATCTCGGCGAAACACCACCATTCAGAAATCTATGACAAACGTACACAGCCAAAAGGAGGACGCTGACAGTACTGGCACGCAGCAGCACCTATCCCGCCCGCCGGTCAAGGGAAAAGACACCTATCTGATGCATGGTCGAGGTAATAAAGCTCTAACTGGGATTACCATTAAAGAGTACAAACTCAACGTTTCCCCCGGCGTCAGGCAGGATGAAGATGTCGACCGTTTCACCGCCTCTGCCAAGTACTGGCTTGATCAAGCGCACGGGACACCAGTCGCTCAGGCTGGGGATTTGAGAGTGATTGCTTTGACTGATCTTTCTCGGAGCGTCGACGTTTGGGATCGGTCGGTATCGCCGGAGTTCGTTCGTCGCCGAACACTTGACCCTGCAAACTCGGCCGACAATCATGATCTCAAGCAACTGGTGCAGTCGACTCTTCGACGTGCGATTCCTGATGACAAGTACAGCTTCCGGTTTCTCGACGACATCACTCGCAAGACGCCAGCTTTCGAGGCCGAGAGCGGGAAGTTTGCCGCATATCCGAACTACGAACTTCGGGTTCGTGTTACCGCAGACGGAGTCCCGCTGTTACACGTTGAATCCGGTCACTCCCTTCAGGCGACAACGACGGTCGAACAACTGATCGATCAGAATGACGACCCGAGTGGAATGCAGGTTGAACATGACACGGCACGCTACGACAACCCCGGAAGCGGCGTGCTGGTCGGTTGGAGTGACGCCCGGTACACGGACTACATCGATGAAGTAGGGAACAGTATCTACGCGCTACACGAGGGTGATGTTGACGAGCAGTTCCGTGAGAAAATGAGGAAGGCCGATCCTCGTCTGCTTTCTATCCGATACGGGAGCAGCATCCAGTACCAGCTTCCGCAACTACTACGGGTAAATCCGCGACTGGAGCAAATTAAACAGCAGGACTCTCGCTTCCACCACCGATATAACGACGAGAAGGGATTACTTCCACAGACTCGGTATGTGCGGGCGCGCAATTTTGTTGATGACCTACATCCTCTTCCGATTCTCGATCTTGAGTTTGATCCCGGCCCTTCGAACTATGGATACGACTATATCCAGATGCGTGAGCGGTCGTCAAGGCTTGTCTTTTCCGATGGGAAGCGGTCTGACAGACCACGAAGCGGTCTCGTTAACCACGGCGTGTTCGAATCCCCCGGCCGTTACTGCGTAGGTGTTTTAATGCCGGATATTTCTGGATTCGACCACCTTCGAGACGAGTTTCTTCCGCTGCTCGTCCGGCGACTCCGGGATATCGGTGCGCCCGGACGCGTTAAGAATTACGACTACGAGTTAGGAGAGACGCCAACCTATACCGAGGCCGCCTACAACGTGGATAATGACACGGATGTCGTCGTTGCCGTCGTCCCAGACAAGGAGCAAGCAAGCTCGTTCTCCGGGATCGAAGATCCATTTCACGAGCTGAAACGGACACTGATGCGCAGGGGAATTCCCTCCCAGATGATGATGAAGTCGACCGTAGAGGAATTGACGGCTACTGAGGCGGCGGCGGACAATTTTTCATTCATTAATGTGCTAAGTGCCATCGTCGCCAAATCTGGGGGAACGCCGTGGCAAATCGCTGATCTCCCGGGGCCAACAGACGCCTTCATGGGGTTAGATGTCACCCGTAACGATGACGATCAGCATGCTGGTGCTAGTGTGAGCGTCGTTCTCGCTGACGGGGCGGTCTTCGCAGCCGAGTCAACGACATTACAATCAGGTGAAAAATTTCAGACAAAGCACATTGAACAGTTCGTCCGAGACCTTGTACACGGTTTCGCGAACTCCCAGAACCAGAGTATTGATCACATCACGATTCTCCGTGACGGGAAAATCCACGAGCAGGTGGACACAATTCGCGAAGGGGTAAGTGGGATGGATGTGGAGTTCGACATGGTTGGGATCAGAAAAAGTGGCCAGCCACGGATTGCGTCTTATGCAGACAGCAAATTCAAAATCTCTGACAAGGGAGTTGGATTCATCGACGAGAACCGTGGAGAAGCGATACTTCACCCGTGGGGAATGCCTGAAACGACACAGAACAACCAGCAAGGGACTCCTCGGACGATTGGCGTCGTCAAAGACAGTGGCCCGACGGACGTTGCCACTATCGCCGAGCAAGTGTACTGGCTCACGGAGATGCACTTTGGCAGCCCTGCACGAAGCACGCGTGAACCAGTTCCGATCAAATATGCAGATTCTGCAGCAGAGTACGTACGAAAAGGATTTGCGTCTCCCGGAGAGGTTATTCACGGCCCAGCATACCTATAGTGATCCTCCCGCCCGGTCACCTTACTAAGGGTTGTGGAGCGTGTGGAGTCTAACTATACAATACATTTAAATATCTGTGCGTCGGCCATACCATCCATCTTGAGACAATAGTGTCGGATATATATGGACATGAATGCTTATACGCCGCTAGCCAACCCGATACTTGGGACGACAACTTGATGAGAGCAACTAACACACAGAGCAGTATGTCAAGAATACAGCAGTCTCTCAATCTCGCTATTGATGCAACGTCGACAGCGTTCCTCGATAACCCGGCCAACTATAGCGACGAACGCTCGCTCGCAGAAGACACTCGCCGGCGTTTGTGTACCGTCCTACCCCCGTCGTCTGTGGGGCGTGTAACGATCAATGAGTCGTCGGGAGCAGCAGGAGACATTCCCGACCATCGGCAATACACGGCCAACTACGAACGCGTGGACGAGATCGACCGAGCTCAGTGCGAAGTCGGCGGCCCGACTTTTCCCTTCGGCGGTCGAGAACGACTTGATCTGGCCGTCCTCTCAGACGAGATCGAATTGGTCATCGATGGCGGAACCCAGACGTTCGCACAGAACGACCTTGAAGCAGGTGTCGCGTTCAAATACGTGAAGAACATCAACTACCTTCGGTACCGATCGGATGACGAGAACAGCAAGTACCGCGATATCGCCGACGACATTTCACGGCTGGGGGAGATCGAAGGCGAAGTGGATCGACGTTGCATCGTATATTCGAACTACGATCTGTTCCGCCGGGAGAATGACGAGAAGGCAAGGATCAATCTTGTTGGGTTAGCCGATCAAGCCGATGTCACCCTGAGATTTGTTCTTCCTGATTCCGTTCAAGACATCCAGCGGTAGATTGAGAGACTTGCGAAAGGCGGAGTACGTCCTACCGCCCTCATCGTCCGTACCCTCCCCGCCCACGTCTGCCTCCTCGATTGGAGAAGAACCAATCAATGACGGGCATCCAACGCCAGATCCGCGCGCCCACGACAATAATCCCGGCCCCTATTGCGAACAGCACCATCCCGGTGATCGGATCAGTGAGGAACACGCTCGCTCCCGCCGCCTCGAAGAGGAATCCGAGGAGTCCGAACGGGCCGGCGGCAAGGAAAACGATACCGAGACCGACGATGGCGATGATCACCGGGTAGTTCTGAATGACGAAGAAGAGCGCCCAAATGGAACCGTCGGCGGCAGAGTCGGTTGGTTCGGCGACTTCAGCCATCGTTTCTCCGATGGCGGCGAAGGCTCCGGCGATGATGGCGACGAAGACTCCCTCGATGTTGCCAATGAAGCGGTCTCCGTATTCTTGCCCGACTGACATTCGCGTCCGCATACGTGTTCCGACTCCTTGAATTCCCGCTACGATTCACGGCGGGGAGCCGGGTGATCTGTTCATTTACGAGAGTGGGTGTCCGAGAAGCCCGCGGCCGCGGACGTCTTCTGACAGCTCGTTGATCGGGAGGAGGTAGTTTCTGGAATCGGTTGCTCGATGAGTGGGTTCGAAGTCGAGTTCGCGGACACGCGTTCTCGCTGCCGAGACCTCTTCGAGCCGGCGTTTAAGTTTCGTGACAGAGTAGTTACTGTTGAGTGGTAGTCAGACGGATGTTCGTTTACAGGCCTGTAAACGAGAGCGATTCTTTAAGTGCTGGTTCTGTGGTAAACTGGCAACCCCTCAGAACCGAACAAGCCCTCCAAACTATGACACAGTCTGACGAACAATACGA
>LFFM01000580.1_pt1 | contig 25835 bp, 23 predicted proteins | sample 643131 | NCBI WGS metagenome assembly LFFM01 (sample SAMN03777445, study PRJNA286221) | soda lake metagenome | biome: soda lake; feature: Kulunda steppe; material: water; isolation source: sample Tc-Br brine of Tanatar trona crystallizer | place: Russia: Kulunda steppe | collected 2011-07
GGGCTCATCGCTGACGGTGTTCTCAGTGCGTTCGCCGGGGTCGTCGGAATGTTCCCGAACACCTCCTTCTCGGGCAACGTCGGAATGGTGAGCTACACCGGCGTGTTGAGCCGGTTCGTCGTCGGTATCGGTGGCGTAATACTCGTCCTGATGGGCCTCAGTCCCAAGATAGGCGCGGTGTTCAGTATCACGCCGACCCCCGTGCTGGGCGGGGCGACCATCGTGTTGTTCGGGATGATCCTAGCGCTCGGGATCCGTATCATCGTGGAGAACGTCGAGTTGGACCTGCGGAACATGATCGTCGTCGGGACGGCACTGCTCGTCGGTCTCGGTGTGGAGATCCGCCCGGAGGCCATCGGTCAGCTGCCCGAGGACGTTCAGGTCGTGTTCGGTTCCGCGCTCGCCGCGGGAACGGCAGTCGCACTCGTGTTGAACATCGTGCTTCCCGAGGAGGCCCCATTCAGCCTGGACGCGCTGAGCCCCGGGAGGGAACCGGTTCCGGACACCGTCGAGGGCGACGACTGATCGGACGGCCCCTCCAGGAAACACTATTCAGCAGGCCGACCGAAACGGACCCATGACACACGACACGATGGACCGGGACCTCGACACATGACCGGGGCGTTAGCCGTTCCGGGCGTGACCGAGCTGCAGGCCCTGTACGAACGCGGAGAGGTAACCCCGGAAGAGGTGGTCAAACGGGTGTACTACCAACTGACGACCGACGAGAGCAACGCGTGGATCGCCACCAGAGAGAAGGCCGCGGTTCTGGACGACGCGGAGGCGCTCGCCTCGACGTCGATCGACGAGCGACCCCTCTACGGGGTCCCGTTCGCCGTCAAGGATAACATCGATTACGACGGTCTCCCGACCAGCGCCGGGTGCCCGGCGTACACGTACAGACCGGAGGAGAGCGCGCCCGTCGTCGAGAAGCTGATCGACGCCGGAGCGCTGCTGATCGGAAAGACCAACATGGACCAGTTCGCCACGGGACTGGTCGGGACACGAAGCCCCTACGGAACCTGCCGGAACGTGTTCGCGCCGGAGTTCATTTCCGGAGGATCAGCGAGCGGGTCCGCGATCGCCGTCGCGAAGGGACACGTCTCGTTCGCGCTCGGAACCGACACCGCGGGATCCGGGCGAGTCCCGGCGTCGCTGAACGGACTCATCGGATTGAAACCGACGCGAGGGGTGTTGAGTAACAGCGGTGTAGTTCCCGGGTGTACCAGCCTCTCGTGTGTGTCCGTGCTCGCACACACGGTGGACGACGCGACGCTCGTCGAACGCATCGCGGCGGGGTACGACCCGAACGACCAGTACTCCCGACGATCGGACGGACTCTTCGGGGAGACGGAACCGGACGTGGAGTCGGTTCGGATCGGGGTCCCCGAACGGAACGATCTCGAGTTCTTCGGCAACGAGGAAGCCGAAGCCCACTTCGAGGAAGCGGTCGCCGAACTCGAGGCATCGTTCGGTCCCGTGGACCGGATCGACTTCGCTGTCTTCGAGGAGGCCGCCGACCTGCTGTACAACGGTCCCTGGGTCGCCGAGCGGCTCACCACCGTCGGAGCGTTCATCAAGGACCACCCGGACGACATCGATCTCACCGTGCGTGGTATCATTCGGGACGGCGAGATGTACTCCGCCTCCGACGCCTTCGAAGCGTTTCACCGTATCGAACGACTTCGCACCGATGCGGCGGCCGTGTTCGAGGAGATCGACGCGCTCGTCGTCCCGACGATTCCGACGGTGTACACCATCGAGGACGAACAGCTCCATCCCCTCGAGATCAACAGCGAGCTGGGCACGTACACGAACTTCGTCAATCTCCTCGACCTCTCGGCCGTCTCGGTTCCCACCGGCCGGTACGCCGTCGGACCGACGTTCAGCGTTAGCGTCATCGGCGAGGCGTTCGACGATCGACGGATCGCGGCGATAGGCGACGCGATCCACGACCCGGAGGCTGCAGCGTGATACACGGGCCCCTACGGCCCGAGCATCGAACCGCTCTTCCATTCAAGCGTCGAGCCGCCCCGCCGGACACGACCGCCACACCGACCACTCCACACACTATCCCATGAACATACACGAGCTGTTGAACCAGTACAGAACCGGCGATCGAACACCCGCGGAAACCGTCGAACGCGTGTACGACCGGATCCACGATGACGAGACGAACGCGTGGATATCGATCCGCGCGAAACGCGACGTCCTCAAGAACGCCGAGGCGCTTGGCTCGCCGAACGGAAGCCCGCTGTACGGAGTCCCGTTCGCTGTTAAAGACAACATCGACGTCGCGGGGGAGACGACGACGGCAGCGTGTCCAGCGTACGGGTACGAACCCGACGAGAGCGCGACGGTCGTCGAGGAGCTGGTCGACGCTGGGGCGCTGCTGATCGGGAAGACTAACATGGACCAGTTCGCCTCGGGATTAGTCGGAACGCGCAGTCCGTACGGAGCCTGTCGGAACGTCCACAACGAGGAATACATCAGCGGCGGATCGAGTTCGGGCTCCGCGATCGCGGTCGCCCGAGGTCACGTCGCGTTCGCGCTCGGAACCGACACCGCGGGGTCGGGCCGCGTTCCTGCCGCGTTCAACGGGCTCGTCGGACTGAAACCCAGTCGCGGAGCGGTGAGCACTACGGGCGTCGTTCCGGCGTGTAAGACGCTCGATTGCGTCTCGATATTCGCTCGGTCCTGTCGGGACGCGATGCGAGTCGAAGAGACGGTCGCAACCTACGACGCGGCCGATCCGTACTCCCGCCGCGAACGATCGCTTTCGGCATCGGATGACGAGTTACCGTCGCCCGATCCGTCGTCACTGACGGTCGGGATCCCGGCGGCGGTCGGACTCGAGTTCTTCGGCGACGCGGAGGCCGAATCGCTGTTCGACGACGCGATAACGCGGGCTGAAGAGCGATTCGGGGGCGTCGTTCGGGTCGATTTCGACGTGTTCGCCGAGACGGCGGAGCTCCTCTATGGCGGACCGTGGGTAGCCGAACGACTCGCCGCCGTCGAGGAGTTCGTCGCGGAACGATCGGGAGAGATCCATCCCGTCGTCCGGGAGATACTGGAGCGTGGGGATGAGTACTCCGCGGTGGATGCGTTCAATGCCGAATACGAGCTCGAAGCGTTGAAACGCCGCCGCGAGACGCTCTTTGCGACCGAGGGAATCGATCTGTTGATCACCCCGACCACGGGGACCGTGTACACCGTCTCGGAGATCAGGGAACGACCGGTTGAACGTAACTCGAATCTGGGCTACTACACGGACTACGTGAACCTACTTGATCTGTCCGCCGTCTCGATTCCAACCGGGCGATTCACCGACGGGCCCGCCTTCGGTGTGACGGTGGTCGGAGAGGCGGGCGATGACCGGTTGATCGCGAGCGCCGGCCGGACGCTCCGCGCCGCGTCGCCCGCCGGGCTCAATCCGTGAGACAGGCGTCATGAGAGGACCGCTTCGCGCCACTGCGTACCTCCATCTGACCGGAGTCGGTTGTAGCATCGCGTCGATCCTTCTCGCCGGTCCGCTGAGCCACGACACCGGCGTTGCGATGGCGATCGGGACGGTTACCCTCCTCGGCGTCGCGCCGCTCCCGGAGATCGAGGACCCCGAACGGATCGATCTCGTCGTCGGAAGCGTCACCGACGGCGGGATGCGGCAAGGGCAGTTCATCAAGTCCTGTTTCGCGGTCGCGCTGCTCGCATCCGGCTGGATCCCATCGATGACGGGGGGAGACGCCGTCGTGTCGACGCTGTATCTCGGGGTCGCGTTAGGGTGTTCCGCTGTCGCTAACGAGTTCGAGATCCGGTCGCTGGACGCGAAGAGAGCGGGACCACCCGCGGGAGGGCGTATCATCCGTGAAGACGAGACCGGGGAGCCGGGCGACTAGCGCCGCCCGGACGCATTACTTAAGAACGCCGGTGATCGAGAGGCGTCCATGAGTGGCCCCTCGACCGGCGGAGAAAAGCGGCGGTTCAGGCGAGCCGCAGGGGTGAACGTCGCCGGCAACGCCGCGAAGATCGCCGTCGAGGGTGCTGCCGGGATCATGTTCGGGAGCGTGGCGCTGTTGGCCGACGCTGCCCACTCCGTCGCCGATCTCGTCGCCAGCGCGGTCGTCCTCGTTTGGGGGGGATCACGGTACGACGATGCCGACTCGGAGCACCCACACGGTCACCAGCGGATCGAACCGTTGACGGCGCTTTTCGTCGGTGCGATCATCTTTCTGCTCGGCCTCGTGCTCCTCCGGGAGTCCGCGCTTGGGCTCATTGGCACCCCTGAAGTGTCCGCGAATCCGGTTCTGATCGGCGCATTACTGTTCGCGATGGCGGACATGTACGCGCTCTACTGGTACACGACACGAGTGAACGTCGAGCTCGAGTCGACTGCGTTGGCCGCGCTCGCGACCGACTGTCTCAACGACATCTACACCTCGCTTGCCGCGATGATCGGCGTGATCGGTGCGTTTCTCGAGCTCCAGATACTCGACCCGATCGCTGGTGGGGTCGTCAGCCTCCTCGTCATGTATCAGGGCGTGGAGATCGCTCGCGAGAACGTTACGTATCTCATCGGTGCGGCTCCGCCCGCCGATGACCGTAACCGAGTGACCGAGGCGCTCAGGAACCACCATGCGGTGGTCGGTGTCCACGACCTCAGAGTGTTCTACGACGGAACGGACCTCGAGGTCGAGGTCCACGTCGAGGTCGACGGCGAGATGCCCCTTCGACGGGCGCACGACATCGAAACGGAGCTCGTCACGCGACTCCGTAGTCTCGAGGGGATCGGCGACGTCCACGTCCATCTCGATCCGTCCGGCGTCGGCGAGTGGAAGGACGCCGGAGGGACGACCACGCGCGACGAACACTGACGCGGAGGATCGATTCCGGTCCACCGTGGCGCCGTCGGAGAACCGTGACGCCGTGTGGGTTATGCTCGTCACGACCCAACGGATCGTATGCTCGGTCGTCGTTGGGTGGAGATGACGTGGCGAGACGGACTGTTCGCCCACTGGGCGGTCGATCCCGAGGTCATCGCGGAGACGCTTCCGGAGCGGCTCTCGCCCGAGACGTACGACGGCGATGCGTTTCTCGGCGTCGTGCCGTTCGTGATGTCCGACATCCGCCCCCGTGGCTCCCCGATCGGGCTCTCGTTTCCGGAGTTGAACCTCCGAACGTACGTCGACGGGCCGAGCGGTCCGGGAGTGTATTTTTACAACCTCGACGCGGACGACCGGCTCGGAGTGGCCGTCGCACGCCGGCTGTTCGCGCTGCCGTACTATCGTGCTCGCATGGCAGTGACCCGTGAGAACGGTGCCGTTCGCTTCGAGAGCCGTCGCACACATCGGGGGGTTCCGGCCGCGGCGTTCGACGCGACGTACGAACCGTTCGGGGAGCCGTTCGTTCCCGACGTCGGGACCTTGCCGGCGTTCCTCGTCGAGAACTACCGGTTTTACGCGAGAGGAAACCGGCTCTACTGTGGTGAGATCAGCCACGAGCCGTGGACGCTCCGGAGGGCCACTCTCGACGTTCGAACGAACACGCTGTTCGAGGCCAACGGGTTCGACCGACCGATCGGCGACCCGCTCGTCCACTACGCGGAGCCGATCGACGTGACCGCCGACCGGATCCGGCGGGTCTGAGTGCACCCCCAAGCGACGGTAGTACGAGGCGATCGGCGCGTCCCGCAGGAGACGGCGAACGGAACACGAACGGGTACGACGCGGTTCACGGCGAGAGACGCGTCCGGAGCCCGGCCTCGGCCCGAATGAAACCGCCAGCAACACCGCTCGTTCACGTCATCCGAGCAGTAGCGCGAACAGCGCCACTGCGGCTGCGAGCGTCAGGATCAACACGCTGCGCCCGATTCCGGATCGGATCTCGACACGGATTCCCGCCTCAGTGAGCGTTTCGCGCGGGTTCATCGCCGTCCGCATCGTCGCGCCCGCGGTCCGCATCGTCACCCGATCGACGGCGGACCACAGCTCCGTGACACCCCACACCGCGCCGCGCCCGGCGTAGAACGCCGCCGGATGCAACACGGCGTCGACGTCGCGCATGTGGTGTGCGAGCCAGCCGAGCGGCCGCTTCAGTCCGAAGAACCCGACGAACCCGGCGGTCATCAGGACCGCCGCCTTCTCGATGTGCCCGAACTGAAGCGGGTCGAGGTAGTAGCTGTACGGGTTCGAGAGGTCGTGTACCGTCTCCGCGAACGGGAGCAGGTCGAGCTGGGCGGTGTAGACGACGCCGAGCGCGACACACGCGACCGCCGCGAGCCCCATCCCGACGGTCTGTAGCGGCTTCGCGTCGCCGAGTCGACGGTGTTCGGGCGACGCCTCGCCATGGAAGAAGACGTAGTAGCCGAGCTTGATGAACGACATGAACGTGCCGACCGCGCCGATCATCAACAGCCACCACAGCAGGTCGTAGCCGAACAGTAGCGGATAGTTACCGGATATCTGCTCGGTCGCGTCCAACACCAGCCCCTTCGAGACGTACCCGTTGAAGCCGGGCACCGCGGTAATGGAGGCCGCACCGACGAGGTAGATCAGGAACGCCACGGGCATCACCCTCCAGAGGCCTCCCATCTCCTTGATGTAGTTCGAGCCGGTGCGGTAGATGACGACGCCACACACCATGAACAGCAGGCTCTTGTACAACACGTTGTTGAACAGGTGTGCGAACCCGCCGGCGACGGCGAACTGTCCCCACTCGCCGCCGAGCGTCGCGAGCCCGATGCCCGCGAGCATGTAGCCGACCTGCGCCTGGATGTGATACGACAAGAGCCGGCGCGGGTCGTACTGGAGCAGCGCGAAGAACACGCCGTACACGGCCATGAACCCGCCGAGATACGCCAGCCACCAGCCGCCGTCGGGGAACGCGCGGTACATTACGTACACCGCGGTCTTCGTCGTGAACACCGAGAGGAACACCGACGCCGCGATGTGCGGCCGCGGATAGGTGTCCGGGATCCACGTGTGCAGGAAGATGAACCCGCAGTTGATGCCGATGCCGATCGCCGCAAGCACGGCCGCAGTCGCGTGGATCCCCGTCTCCGCGGCAAAGAGGAAGCTCCCGACCTCGGCGAAGTGAACGACGACCGCCCCGAGCAGGATCGTCCCGCCGATCCCGTGGACGATCGCGTAGCGGTATCCCGCCCGGACGGCCTCGCCGCCGTACTGCCAGACGAGGAGGGTGCTGGTGACGGCCATTAGCTCCCAGAAGAAGATCACGGTGAGCCAGTCGCCGGCGTACACCGTCCCGATCGTCGAGGCGACGTATAACAGTGCGAAGGACGTGAGCCAGCGCGGTGCGTCGCTGGAGTACGCGTAGATCACCGCCGCGGTCGCGAGGAACCCGATGACGAGCCCCATCATCGCGGAGAACTGGTCGACGTTCAAGAAGACGACCGAGAACCCGATGAACTCCGTCGCGAGATGCGTGCCGTCGGACGCGAGCCACGCCTGCGCGAACACGAACCCGGTCGCAATCGCGGCGAGCGCGTGGCCGACCGCCCGCGGGAGCGCGAGCACGAGCGCCGCCGCGACCGCGAGCACGAGGAACGGTGGCACCGCGGTTACCAGCCCGTTCATGGCCGGGCCACCCCCTCGGGAAGCCGCGTGTCGACGATGAGCTCGATCAGCTCCAGAAAGCCCATCTCGTAGGGGATCACGCCGAGCATGAGCGCCAGCGTCATCGCCGTGAGGATCGGCCCGAGCATGAACCACGTCGACTCGCGTCCGCGCAGGGCGTCGAGCCCGTTCACGTGCTTCCAGCCGCCGGCGGGCGGGCCGCCGTGATGGCCGTGACCGCCATCGTCGTGGTCGGACTCGCCGTGACCGCCATCGTCGTGGCCGTGCCCGGAGCCGTCGTCCGCGCCTCCGCTCGTGTCGATCCCATCGGTTCCGCCGGGCTCGGTTCCGGTGGATTCGTCTCTCCCCCGCCCGACGCCGAACGGTACGTCGACGTCGGACGGCTTCTGGTCGACCGCGTAATCGCCCGTGTCGACCCGCTCGGCCGGTTCGGAGAAGTCGCGGTCGCTCGTGTCGAAGTCCGGCCGGACGACGCCCTCGCTGTCGGTCGGCAGGTCGTCGTCCGCGTCGGGGATGGGGGTGTCGTCGTCCGAGCTATCGACGTTGGTGGCGTTCGGGTCCGTCGGCTCGATCCCGTCATCGTCCGGTTCCGCGTCCGCGACGAGCTCGTCGGGATCGGCGTCCTCCGGATCGATGTCCTCGCCGGCGTCGCTATCGTCCCTGGGACGACCCCCATCGGTCGTCGCGTCGTCAGCTGCGCGACCCCCATCGGTCGTCGCGTCGTCAGCTGCGCGACCCCCATCGGTCGTCGCGAGCGTCGAGCGCTTCTCGCCGCCCATCCGGAAGTCGACGAGGGGTTTCGCGTCGTGGGCGTCCTCGGACTCGAAGAAGGCGGTGTAGATCACCGGCCAGAAGTACGCCACGTTGAGCACGCCCGACAGCAGGAGCGCGCCGACGAGATAGTACGCCACGGGCGTCAGCTCCGCGCCCATTTGGATCCCGCCGATCAGCATGTAGTACTTGCTCACGAAGCCGGCGAGCAGCGGGATGCCGGCCATCCCGAGCGCCGCGACCGTGAACGCGCCCATCACCACCGGCATCCGTTTGCCGATTCCGGCCATCTGTGAGATGTAGTCGGTGTGGGTCTCGACGTGGATACACCCCGCACAGAAGAACAGGGTGAGCTTCATGAACGCGTGTGCCGGGATGTGTAACAGCGCGCCGACCAGCCCGTACCAGCCGAACAGCCCGAGCCCGAGCACGATGTAGCTCAGTTGGCTCACCGTCGAGTACGCGAGCCGCTGTTTCAAGTGGTCCTTTCGCAAAGCGATGAGCGAAGCCGCCGTCAACGTGATCGCGCCGATCGTCGACATGACGAGCCCCGCCGTGAACCCGAACGGCAGCGACAGCGAGAACACGAGCTCGGGCCCGAACACGTCGAGGATAACTCTGGAGACGCCGAACGCGCCGGATTTGACGACCGCTACGGCGTGGAGCAGACCGGAGACGGGCGTGGGCGCGACCATCGCCTCGGGGAGCCACTGGTGAAGCGGCATGATCCCCGCCTTTACGCCGAACCCGATGGCGAGGAGGAAGAAGGCGATCATCGCGAGGCCGGGATCGGCGTTCGCGAGCTCTTCGATTCCGCCCGCGGTGAACGCGACGGAGCCGGCGAGCCAGTACACCATCACGGTGCCGGCCAACACGAGCACGCCGCCGCCGAACATCGTGTACGCGAGGTACTTCCGACCCGCCGACCGGGCTTCGTCCGTCTCGTCGTGGGCGACGAGCGGGTACGTCGCGATCGACAACAGCTCGTAGAAGACGAAGATCGTCACGAGGTTCCCTGCAAAGGCGATCCCCATCGTCGCCGACAGCGACACGGCGAACGCGGCGAAGTACCGGGTCTGGTTGATCTCGTCGTTGCCGCGCATGTAGCCGATGCTGTAAAACGAGGTGACGATCCACAGCCCGCTCGCGAGGAACGCGAACAGCATCCCGAGCGCGTCCGCCCGCAGCGCGAACTCGATGCCGGGGAGGAACGTCGCAATCGACGTCTCGTACACCGCGCCGTCGAGCACGCCGGGCAGCATCGAGGCGACGATCCCGAACTTAACGAGCGCGGCGAGTAGGGTCCACCCCTCACGAACGTTCGGCGATCGATACGACGCGACGATGAACGCCGTCGCGACGAACGAGACGAGGACTGCCAACAGCGGTCGGGGGTCGGCTAGTGGAATGTCAGTCATGCGAACACCTCACTGAGGAACGGGTCAAACAGGTTCGCGAACGTCGCCCCGGCAAATCCGAGCGCGACGGCGGTAGCGGTAGCGACCAACAGGACGACAAACGCCCCGGTTGGAACGCGATCCGGAACGCCGAACGTCGTCGGCGCACCGGGCTCCGGAGTGGTTGGCGCGTCTGAAACGGTCGGCGGGTCCAGACCGGTCGCTTCGGTGGCGTCGGACTCCCGATGGCCGCCGTCTGCGGCGACGCCGTCTTCGTGGCCGTCGGTGGCACCCGTGTCGTGGCCGTCGTCGAGGCCAACGCCGGCGAAGTACAACTGCTCTATCAGCCGAGCGACGTACGCGAGCGTGAACAGCGTGCTGATGAATATCACGGCCGCGATCCCGATTCCGACCGCGCCGCCGCCGGCGCCGCTCTCTTGTACGGCCCCGAAGGCGATGTACCACTTGCCGAGGAAGCCGATCGAGGGCGGGATACCAACCAAGGCGAGACCAAGTACCGCGAGCGACCCCGCGGTGTACGGCGCGCGGCGAGCGAGACTTGCGAGGTCCTCGACGCGCCGCGCACCGTATCCGAGCGCGAGTAGCCCGGCAGCGAGGAACAGCCCGAATTTCAACAGGCCGTGACCGAGTAGGTGGACGATCCCGCCGAGCAGTGCCCACTCGTTAGCGAGCGCGACCGCGGCAGCGATCATGCCGAACTGTGCGACAGAAGAGTACGCGAACATTCGTTTGAGATCCGACTGCATCGCCGCGAGCGCGGAGCCCGCGAGGATCGAAACGCCGGACACGACGAGCAGCACGGTCGTTATCGCCTCGTTTGCGATCAGAAAGTCGACCGTGAACACGGTGTAGGTCACCCGGATGAGCGCGTACGCGCCCGCCGTCGACACCAGCGCGGCGACGAAGGTCGTCACCGAGTCCGGCGCGCGCTGGTAGGCGTCCGGCTGCCAGGTGTGGACGGGAAACAGGGCGATTTTCAACGCAAAACCGGCCACGATGAAGGCGAACCCGGCCTGTATCAACGGGTCCGTGTACGACGCCTGTTCAACGATCTGCGTCTGGAGGTCGAGCATGTTCAGCGACCCCGTTGCGAGGAAGACGTATCCGACGCCGACGAGGTACAGCGACGCGCCGACCGTCCCGAGCATGAGGTATTTTAAGGAGGCGTACGCGCTCGCGCCCGACCGGTCGGCGGCGATGAGCGCGTACGTTGTGAGCCCGACAATCTCCAAGAAGACGAACAGGTTGAACAGGTCACCGGTGAGCACCACGCCCGAGAGTCCCCCGGTCAACAGGAGGTACCCGCTGTAGAAGGCGTTTCCTCGCGGCCCGGCCACCCGTGAAAAGGCGAGCGTCGCGGCGGCAACGACGGCGATCAGGAGGAGTACTGCCGCGGAGAGCTCGTCGGCGACGAGTTCGATGCCGACGGGGGGCTGGTAGCCGCCGAGCTCGTGGGAGAATCGGCCAACTGTGTACACCTCGGCCGCAATTGCGCTTGCGCCGCCGACGAGACCGACGGTCGTGACCGCCGCGATCGACCAGCCGACATCGTCGAATCGGAGCCCGAGCGCCAACGGAAGCGTTGCCGCCACGATGGGGACAACGACCGCCAACGGAAGGAGCAACTCACTCAGCGGGAGCAGCTCACTCATTCGTCTCACCTCCGTCGGAGCGCGAGACACCCGCAGCGTCCGGCTCCTGACCGACCTCTGCGGGCAGCGACCCTTCATCACGCATCAGATCCCGAAGGGTGTCAGCCCGAAGCGTCCCGTACTCGTCGTAGATCCGGATACAGAGCGCGAGCCCGACCGCGGTGAGGCTCACGCCGACGACAATGGCAGTGAGCACAATAACGTGTGGGAGTGGACTGGCGTAGGCCGCACCCTGCTCGGTCCCTGGGGGAATGATCGGGATCGCGCCGCCTTCGACGTACGCGGAGACGACGAACAGCAGGAATATCGCCGTCTGGAACAGGTTGAGGCCAATAAGCTTCTTGATCAGGTTCGGATTCGCGATCATCATATAGAGTCCGATACACAACAGCAACGCGAACACCACGTACGCGTGGCGAGTGGCCAACACGTCGAGCACTCCCGACGCTCCGACGACCGGCGCGACTGAGAGGACGGACGGCACGGTCATCGCTCGTCACCTCCATCGGTTCGGGCGGTCGAGTCGCTGATCGCGGCCGTATCGTCCTCGGAGGCGAAGCCGCGCGCGAGGAGGAAGAACAGCCCCATGAGCACGCCGCTTACGATCGAGGCGATACCGAGGATCTCCACCGCCTCCATTCCGTACGTCACTCGGTTGATCCGCGAAAGCGGGACTGGGAGTAGTTCGTACTGAAGGAACGCCCCGCCCTGTGTCATCGTCACGACACCAATTCCGGCGAACACCAGCGTCCCGCCGACCGCGAGGCCGACGACGACAGTGTTCGCGAGCCACTCGCGGGTCGCCTCGATACCGAACGCGAAGGCGATCATGAACACGACTGCCGCCATGATCGCGCCGCCCTGGAACCCGCCGCCCGGCGAGCCGCCGCCGTGGAAGGTGACGAACAGTCCGTAGGTGAACGCGAACGGGGCGACGACCTTCACGGTCGGCATAATCACCTGACTCTCCGTGTACGGCGACCCCTGTCTCACCTCCGAGTCGAGCCGACCGGTTCGGGACGGGGTGTCGGAAGCGCCCCCGTCGTCGCCGGATCCATCGACACCCTCACTGGTGCCGTCGTCAAGGCGGTCCGAGCCCCCCGGTCGATCGCTCATGCGAACACCTCCCGTCGTAACACGACGAGAACGGCGATCCCGGCCGCGAAGACGACGACCGCCTCGCCGAACGTGTCGAACCCGCGGAACGCCGCGAGCACGGCCATCACGGCGTTCTCGACGCCAGTCTCCGCGTACGTCTCGGCGATGTACCACTGCGTCACGTCAACATTGCTCCACGCGGGTGCGTTGGGGTCGCCGACGGCGGGGATCTCTGCCGTCGTCAGGAGGAGACCGACGAACAACAAGCCAGCCGCACCGGCAGCCGGGAGGTTTACCGACTCGAAGGCGATTTCGTGGTCGATCCGCGTCGTCTTCGCGAGGGTGAGAAGCAACAGAATCGTCGTCACGCCGGCCGAGATGGCTGCCTCCGTCATCGCCACGTCGGGCGCGCGGTAGAACGTGTACAGTGCCGCCATCCCGAGGCTGTAGGCCCCGAAGACGATGACTGCGGCGAGCACGTCACGTGCGAGTGCCGTAACGATCGCCGTGAGGACGACGAAGACGAACAGGCTCGCCTCGATGGCGGTGACCTGTGCGATCACAGGCTGGGGTACGGAGCCGGCGGCGACGAGGTCGAATCCACTCATCGGCGCTCGTCACCCTCCGTCCACGGCACGATTCCCTCCTCGAAGGCGGCCCGAGCGATCGCGTGCGCCGCCGTCGGGTTCGTTACGAAGATGAAAAACAGCAGGATGACGGACTTAAAGCCCGCACCCTCCCAGCCGATCACGAGCGCGACAGCGGCGAGCGCGAACCCCGCGCCGAGCGTGTCGGCCTGAGAGGCAGTGTGTGCCCGCGAGTAGATGTCTGGCAGGCGGATCACACCCGTCATCGACACGAACGTGAAGAACAGCCCGATAAGGACGAACAAAACGACGAGCACGATTCGCGCCGGTTCGAGCGTCTCGATCACAGGACACCACCTCGCTCGACGGTGAATTTCGAGATGGCGACCGCCATCAGGAAGTTCAACAGCGCGTAGATCAGCGCGATGTCGAGAAACGTCGGCTCCGAGAGCGCCGCTCCCAACATTGCGAGGATGACGACTGTGTTGGTACCAAGCACGTTCACCGCGAGCACCCGGTCTTGCATCGTCGGTCCCTTCACCGCACGGTAGAGCATCCCGACGGCGAGAACGACGAAGCCGGCCGCGGCCGCGAGCAGGAAATCGCTCACGGTGTAGCCGGCGACCACTGTCGTTTCAACGAAGCTCATTCGTTCACCTCCGTCGTCGCGTCCGCGTCATTCTCAGCAGGTGACCCCTCCTCGGAGTCATCGGCGGCGCGCTGTGTGTCGCTTTCGCCGCCGTCGACACGAGCGATCGGGAGCGGTTCGGTCGCGTCCGGTCCCTGGAAAACGGCGACATCGTCCCGCTCGCGCGGGGTCGGGAGCCGGGCCGCTTCGCGACCGTAATACACGAACCGAGTCCACCGCTCAAGCGAGCCGTCGAACAGCCCCTCACGCGCCCACGGGATGAGCGATTGGACGTAGAGGTCGCCGTCACGTGCGCGGACGGTCAGGGTCCCGGGCGTCAGCGTGATCGAGTTCGCGAGCGTCATCAGTGGAAGTCCGCTGCCGACGAGCACTCGAACCCGATTCAGCGTCGGATCGATCGGGAGTCGCGGATCGAGTATCACCCGCGCAACGATCAGGTTCGATTTGAGTATCTCGAACAGCAGCACAGGAACGTAGACGAGTCCGCGCAGGATCCGCATCGGCGTTCGCGGAATCGACGGCTCGGCGTCGATGCTAACCCGCGAGAGGGTGATCGCGACGATGGCTGCGCTCGCAACGCCGGTCAACCAGTCGAACCAGTAGAACGGGTCACCGAGGACGAAGTAGAACGCCAACGAGGCCGAAAACAGCGCGGCGAACCGCGTGCCGGTCGCCTCCTTGCGCAGCCGTTCTCGACGCGTCGGCCGAGCGACCGGGGCTTCTCGAACGTCGAGGTCGGCACTCGACAGCTCGAACGCTAACGGCTGGAGCAGCGTCGTGTTCCCGACTGGCGTGTACTCGGGATCTAACACAACCGTGTCGATCCCGTTGTCATCGGCGTACGCCACGAGTTCGCGGGCGTAGTCACCGGGACCGAACAGGTACCCTTCGGTACCGACGACCGCGGTGGCGACCTCGACGCCCTCGACCTCAGCGTCGTCGAGGTCGGCGGCGGCCCACGCGGACACCCGGTCGAGCAGGCGCTCGGCGTCGGCGTTCCGTGCCGCCGTCTCAGGGTCGCCCTCTCGCCAAGAGGCGAGGACGACGAAGTGGACCGAGTCGAACTCGCCGGCCGCAGCCGACTCGATGAGGTGTGTAACCGTGGTTCGGAGGGTCGACGTCGACTCGACGGGCACGACGACCGACCCGCGCCCGGGGAGTGGCGCATCGTCGTCAGCCACCCGTGTCACCTCCTGCGGTGTCGATGATGGCCGTCTGAATACACATGGTGGTGTCTACCCGACGGGTGATTCTACCGACTCAAAACAGTTTGTATCCGTATCGACGCTGCCGCCTCCTGTGTTTCTCAAACGCATGTATTACGCTCGGATTACCGATGATCAATCGATCGTTTCGAGGGTCTCGCCCAATCGATCGGCGATCCGTCCGGCGACGATGTCTTTCGTCCCCGTCGCCTCCTCCGGATCGGTTCCCGGGTCACCGACCAACAGCACCCGCGTGTGGTCTTCACCCATCACGCTCGCGTCGTTGGCGACGACGAACGCGAGGTCGACCCGGTCGCGGATCCGCTCCGCCTCAGCGACCATCGCCGCGTCGTCACCCGACGTTTCGGCTTTGAATCCGACGAGCGGAAGGTTGGGGTGTGCGTCACGAACCGAATCGAGCAGCTTCGGTGTCGGCCGCAGATCGACCGACAGTGGGGAGCCAGAGCGGATCTTCTCGTCGACCGCGTCGGCGGTGAAATCCGAGATGGCCGCCGCCGACACCAATGCGTCCGCGGTCACCGCCGCCTCGCGGCAGGCCTCGATCATCTCGTCAGCAGTCTCGACGGCGATCACGTCGGCGTACGGAACCTCGTCGCCGTCGTGGACGAGCGTCACGTCCGCACCGCGGACGTAACACGCCCGGGCGACCGCTCGCCCGGTTTTGCCCGACGCCCGGTTGGTCAGGATCCGGATCGGGTCGATCCGCTCTTTGGTCGCGCCCGCGGTGACGACGACGTGCGCGCCGCCGAGGGAGTCCGGCGTTGTCGCGCGGGCGACCTCCGTGACGATCGCTGCCTCGGTCGCGATCTTTGCTTTCCCCTCTTCGACGCGCGGGTCTGCGAACCGAACGCCCCACGCGGAAAGCGTGTCCAGCGCGTCGAGTACGCCCGGATGGTCGTACATCGGCTCGTGCATCGCCGGGGCCATCACGACCGGGACTCCCGCTCCGAGCGCGGTCGTCGCGCAGGTCGTCACCGGAGTGTCGTCAACCGCTGAGGCAATTTTCCCCGCGGTGTTCGCGGTCGCGGGCGCGAGAAGCAGCACGTCGGCCCAGCCCTCCCGCCCGCAGAGTTCGACGTGTTCGACGGCGCCGGTGATCTCCGTGACGACAGGTTCGTCGGTGGCAAAGTCGACAGCCCACGGGTGGACGATGTCGGTCGCGGCCGGCGTCATGACCGCGCGAACGCTCGCACCCTGCCGGCGCAGCTCGTGGGCGAGTTCGACGACCTTCACCGCCGCGATGCTGCCCGACACACCGAGCGCGACGTTGACGCCTCCTAACATTACCGAGACGGTTACCCCGCGAGGGTTTATAAGCTGGCGGTGCGGGCCGACCACGACTAAAAAAGACAGACTGTGACGGCAACCCGGACGAGAACGGGGGCGCTACGTCAAAGAGCGGCGACGAAATCGTATTTATAAAGACGATGCGGTGACTTCGTCGGCGGAGTGAACGCTCCGGCCTGCCCCCTTATCGCGTTCGCAACTCGTCTTTGTCTTTTATAACGCGGGCGTCGCCCTCACCGGAGGTGACCTCGTTCACGAGGTCGTAGAGATCGTTTTGAAGCCCCGCCGGGAACGTCAACACCCCGACCCAGCCGCCGTCGTTCTGCCACTCCTCGCGTTCCAGGTCACCGAACTCACGGACTTGCGCCTGTCCGGACCCCGCGTAGTCCGCCGGAAGCTGGACCGCCATCGTCACCTCCTCGAACCGGATCGGAATGACGGGTCGCAGCGCGTCGAGCGCGTCGTCAACCTGATTCTCGACCGGCTCCATCGGGTCGATCTGGAACCCGGCCTCCTCTAGCGCGCGCTCGATACGCTCGGGCGGGTGCGGCGAGTCGTCCATCTGCGGGTTCACCGCGTTGCGCGTGATGGTGGTAACGAGCTCGCGGTGTTTCCGCTCTTGCATCTCCTCGCGCTGTTCGGCCGTGATCTGGATCTCACCGCGCTCGACAACTTCCGGAATTATTTCGAGGGGGTCTGTCGTTCCGAACACGGTTTCGAGGTCTTCCTCGGCCGGGCGGTCGCCGCGGGAGGCGTTCTCGAACACGTCCTCCGCGGCGATCACGTCAGTTAATTCGCCCTCGAACTCTCCGCGTCGCATCGCGAGCGCGGCATCCGGGTCGATCAGGACTTCGAACCGCTCGCCGTGTGACTCTAGTCGGGCCGTCACGGCCTCGTCGAGTGATATCATACGTGACCGTACCACCCCCGAAGTAAAAAGCCTCCCGCGACTGGAAGCCGTCTGCGGTCGAGTTTCACGTCCGTCTGTGCGCTGCTCCGACCCGCTGGGTAGTTGTGTTGACCCGTCAGCCCGACGCGGTAGGACGCTCGTCGGTCCAGTCGTTCCGACAGGTCTGTCCACAGAAGTGGCGCTGTCGTAGTTCGCCGTCATCAATCCAGGTAAGTGTTCGTCGGCCGACGCCGAACGCCGGTTCGCCGCAGACCTCACAGCGGGGCGCGGAGTCCTCGTCGATGTCCTCCTCGAGATCGGAGGTCGGATCTACCATACCCGTCCGTGGATCTCCGCGCACTTGAATCCGCGAAGGGCGGCAGTTCTGGCCGCCCAATACACGCGCCGAGTGTCGTCAGCGAGTCATCGATTGGAGGCGGCTGGGTGCGTGACCTCGTGTTCGGTGTTCGCCGCGGGCTCGGGAAGCACCCGTTCGCGACCATCTGGCCAACGAATCACGACCTTGCGGGGCTCCACACCGCCGAGCCCGAAGTGTGCGACCGGTTCGGTCTGGCAGAGATACCCACCGCCGGCGTCGATCACCCGTCGTTGGACTCCCCGTGAGGTATCGAGTCGCACCGTCGCGCCCCGCGCCGGCGCACCTTGCGCGGTCATCGGTCGGATCCGGAGCCACCCGTTCGCCGCCGCGCCCGGAACCGAGTAGACGCCCACCGGCTGGGCAGCCACCTCGCCGTGGACGAGAACCAACTCCAGTGCTCCGTCTCCGTCGATGTCGGCCGCGACCGCTCCCGTTCCGAACCCCTCCGGTTCGGCCGCCGAACCGGGATCGACGGCGTCCCATTGTGGTACCTCCCGCCGATCACCCCGTGCTTCGTTCACATCGCCGTGAGGCGTTGGATCGACCCGTTTAAGAAGTCGATTCCGTACGCCGAGCGCGTTACAGAACAGTTCTTCCCGACCGTCGTTGTCGAAGTCGGCAGCGACGACCGCACGAACGCTCTCGGCACCGGAAAGCGCGGCCGGTGCCGCGTCGTTGAACTGACCCTCGGAGTCCCGCCTGAGCAGGCGGCTCCGCCCCTCCCAGTTGCCGAGCGCGAGCGCAAACGTTCCGTCCTCGTCGACCAGCGCAACTCCGCGGGTGTCGCCGTCGGGGTCCGCTAGGTCACACCCGCCGTCGACTGAGTCGTAGTGGCCGCCTTCGTTCCGAAACAGTCGATTCGGCCCTCCTTCGACGCCGACAAACAGGTCAGTTCCCTCTCCGCACAGCGGCCCGGGGAGCAGCGACCGACAGCCGTCCTCAACCGTCAGTCCGACCGCGTCCGCCATGTCGGAGGCCTCGCCGTCGTCACCGAGTTCGTAGAACGCTAGTGGCGCGCCGTAGCTCGCAACGGCGACACCGTACCGGCCGGTGCCGTGGCGGTCGAGCGCGGCGACCGAGCGACCCGCGCGGAAGTTGAGTCGGTCCCCGTTAACAGGGAGCGCGAAGGTGTCGGTCCAGCGGTATCGTTCCGCCTCCAACCTATCCAGAAGCATGTCCGAGTCCCCGACGATCCCGACCCCGTTGGCACAGTTGTGGACGTATATTTCTTCACAGCCGTCCCCGTCGATGTCAGCCGCACAAACTCCCATTCCGTGTCGGTCGTCGTCAGCGACGATCCCACAGGCAGTGTCTCTGAAACGCTCACCGTCACGGGTGTAGAGTCGGTTTGCCTCGCCGTAGCCGGCGATGAACACGAGCGGACCGTCCCGGCCCGGCGTCACCGCGACACCGTACCCACGAATGGGGCCGGCGTCGGCGAGCAGGTCGGACCGGTCAACAAACATGGCCACCCGTCACCGCCCGAGGGATATGAACGCACGGGTTGGGGGCCCTGCCGAGTGAGTTATATCACTGCCCGGCTCAGAGGTGTCGTCGGATGTACTGGTTCATGGTTTGAACGTGGGCCGGGTCGAACGTCCAGACCCCCCGCCACAGTCGGGGTTCGGTCTCGACCGCGAGGAGCCCAACGCCCCCCTCAACTCCGCGTGCTAGGTCATTCATCGTCGACGCGTCACCCTCAGGGGTCACGTCACTCGGTCCATCTGGGGGCTCGAACACCACGAACCAGCTATTGGTGAAATCGATGGACCGGCCGCCATGGATCGTCGCATCCAAATCAGTAGGTGGATCGTCCGGGACGCCGTACAGGTGCGTATCGACTCCTGCGTCGGTGATACGATCGTACACGCGACGGGTTCCAAGTTCGTCGTCGATCCGTGAGAGCCGCTGGAACGACGACCGGATCGTCCCGTCTCCGGCGGTCCACGCGACCCGCTCGATGAACCGTGAAATGGTGATCAACAACAGCTTCTGTCGGTTCGATTCGGGATAGCCGCGGAGCGTGAACATGGTGTCGTCGAGCCCCGTTATCACCCCCGGTAACTCGAGTTCGTCCAAGCTCCGCGCCCCGGTAACGTACAGATCGGAGTTCACGAACAACACCGCCTCCGTTAGTTCCTCCAGCGTGGATCCGGCAATGACCTCATCGCCCTCAAGAAGCAACACGAGGTTCTCGATATCTTCCACGCGTCCGCAGTCGAACGGAACCGAGTCGTTCTCACGGAGCGCCGCGATGTCGATGGTATATTCGACGTCGTTCCCTGCCATGCGTTGAGAGGAACGCGCGCTAACCCAGTCGTCGCGTGGGAGGGCTCCGCCGTCGCCGACGGGCCGGTGATCGACAACCCGTACTGCGTCCTCGCCGAACGTGTCGACAAGCATATCGCGAACCGGATCCGGATCCGTTCGGTTGACGACGACGATCGACCGGTCCGCAGTATCGAAGCGGTTGACGAGCTGTGCGAGAGTCACGATAGGTGAACATCGAATACGCTTCGAATAAGGATTCTCCTCTCATTATCCATTCTGATAACCGCAGTGTTGGAAGAAACGACAGGAAAATTACAGTCGACTCAGGCGACGAGGGTGTCTTCGAGCAGCTGGAGGGGGTGTTCGATCTCGTAGCCCGTTCCGTGTTCCATCTGCATCGCGCAGGTGGGACACTCCGTCATTCCGACTTCGCCCTCGGCGTCCTCCATGTGATGGAACATCTCCTCGCCGATCTCCATCGACTTCTCGTACTTTTCGCTCTTCCAGCCGTACGTGCCCGAGATGCCGGAACAGGAGTCGCCGACGTCCTCCATAGTTACGCCGTCGACGTCGCGGAACGTCTCGACGGCCTGTCGCGAAAGCCCCTGGTTTCGGGCGTGACACGGCGCATGGTAGGCGTACGAGCGCTCGTCGCCCGGGCTAGCCTCCTCCAGCGCGCCGGTTAGGTCTTCGTGGATTCGGAGGTACTCCAGCGCCTCGAAGGTGTGATCGGACACGTCCTCGATCCCGTGGATGTCGAACAGTTCCGGGTACTCCTGCCGGAGCGACATCGAACACGACGTACACGAAGCAATCACGTCCGCGCCCTCGCCGATGGCCTCGATCAGGTTCTCGACGTTGGTCACCGCGTGCCGGCGGGCGTCTTTCAACATGCCGTTGGCGAACATCGGGGTGCCGGAACACTTCTGGGGCGGCACCATGACCTCGTAGCCGAAGTGTTCGTACACGCGCACCATCGCTTTCCCGACCTCCGGCGTGTTGTAATTCGAGTAGCAGCCGTGGAAGTACGCCACGCGCTTGTCGGGGTTCGAGACCTGTGCGCCGCCGCGGTCACGCCACCACTCGCGGAACGTCGTCGTTGCGAACTCGGGGAACTCCCGCTCTTTCGGGATCCCGAGCGTCTTGTCCATCACCCATCGCGCTGGCCCGAAATTCATCGCGTACGTCGAAAGCCGCGGGACGATACTCGCCAGTCGGGCCGACGTGCGGTAGTTCGCTAGCACTCGGTTACGAACGTACTCGACCGACAGTTTATCCATCTGCTCTTCGACGTACTGCCCGCGCGCCTCGTTGTGCATCTGTGAGAGCGGCACTCCCGACGGACAGGCGTCGTCACACCGCATACAGTTCGAACAGGAGGTGATCGACTCGTCGATGTCGGCGTCCTCTTTCCGCTTGAGCCGCCACTGCTCTGGTCCTTGGAACTTCGGTCCGGGGAACTCGTCGTCGACCTCTGCCACCGGACACGACGTATCACAGGACGTACATTTATAACACGAGTCCGCGCCGTCACGAAGGTCGAGTTCGCCTTCGGGGAACACGTCTATCGGGTCGTACGCGTCCGGATCGAGCTCCGTAGAGTCGCTGCCGCCGGTCACGCTCTCGACCCCGCCGTCGGTGGCGGTTCGGTCATCGGACTCGATATCGGACCCGCCGTCGGTCCGAACCACTCCGTCTGAATGGCTCGACCCCTCGGTCGATTCGTCCGTGTTATTCGTTCTGTGTCGCTCGTCGCCGTCGTCGTGTCCTGTGTCTCGTGTCATTGTCGAACCTCCCGCGCCGCCTCCTGTCCGGCCACGAGGCCGGTCGTGAGCGAGACGCCGCTCGCTGACTTCTCGCGTGCTACGTCCGCGCCGCCGACGACCGCGCCGGCGACCCATACGTTCCCGTACGCCACCGCACCGTTTTCGTCGAGGGCCCGCAGTCGTTCGTCCGGACGGACGCCGAACCGCGCGTACGGCTGCTCACCGAAGGCGTCGTCGACGAACCACTCGTAGCGGTCCGACGGCTGTGGAACGTGTAGATCCAGCACCGGTTCGCGAACTCCCTCACGGTCCGAATCGAGCCCCTTCCCGACCAGCCCACCGGTCGCAAGCACGACCGCATCCGCGCCGTACGGGATCTTGCTCCCCTTTCGGTTCAGTAGTAGGTGCTGTATTCTCCCGTCGGCGTCTGTCTCGTAGTCGACGACCGGGATTCCAGTCTCGAACCGAACGCCCTCTGCGTCGAGCGCATCGTACAGCCGGTCCTCCAGTCGGAGCCCCGGAAGACTCGGTGGGCCCATCGGGATCTCGAAGACGTCCGCTCCGAGCCGATCCGCGAGGTCGGCGCGGACGGCAGCCGCCTCGTCGTCCCCGAGGAACGCTGGGAAGCCAACCCGTTCGACGCGGTCCACGTTCCCGTCGTCGTCGACGACATCGTGAAGGTGTGGGGCGACCGCCTTCGCCAGCGCCTCGCGTGCCGGCGTTCCGTCGACCGGTTCATTGCGATCCAGCGCCTTCGCGAAGCGGGTTATTTTCGCGTCCGCACGGAACGCCTCCGCGAACTCGACCTCGACACCCGCCACGTCGAACGGAACGCCGGACGCCTCCAGCCGGTCCGCAAACGCGCGTGCGTCGTACTCGGTAAGCGACCGGAACCCGACGATAAGCATGGGTCGGTCGTCGCTGGCGAGTCCCGCGGCGACCGATTCGGGATACCGCGCCGTGGGTTTCACACCGCCGCCGAACGTCGGAACCAACGCGTTTCGATCCGTGTGGCCGCCGCCGTACGCGTCGCCAACGAGGTCGTCGAACAGCGCGAGCCCATCGCGGAGCGCGTCTGCCCCAACCAGCCGATAGGGATGTTCTTCGGGGAGCGAGTCAATCCCTGCGTACGGCTCCGCGAGCGGTCCTTCGGGGTCAGGCCACTCGTCGGGGTCGAGGTTCCGCCCCGCCGTTGGTGGTCCCTCTCTGAGCGGCTTCGCCGGCTCCGTCGCCGGGACGTAGCCGAGCCCGTCGATCAGTCCAGAGGCCTGCCGGAGCGTGCTCGCCTTGTGTGAGACGAGTCGGACATCGGCCCCCTCACGAGACGCGGCGATCGCGGCTGTGATCCCGGCGAGACCGCCTCCGACGACGAGAACTTCGCTATCGATCGCCATCGTGTCCCCCGTCGGTGGCCGTGACGCCGGAGGCGGCGTCGTCGGCCCCCGTTCCTCCGCCGACGGTTCCGTCGGGCCCCGCGTCGAACGCGCCGAAATCGACATCGGCGTTCGTGGTCGCGAGGTCGCCGTCGCGGTTCATCGTGGTCGCGTGGAGCATGTGGTTCAACATCGCCTGAGAGAGCTGTCGACCCCACAGCGCGTGGCGCTGGCCCTTCCAGCGCTCCTGGTACAGTTCGTCCTCGGCGTCGCGGGTGACGCCGCCCGGATACTCCTGGGTGAGTTCGGCGGCGATACGGTGTGTACAGAATCCGCCTTGGCAGTTCCCCATCGACGCGCGGGTGCGGAGTCGGACCGCGTTCAGGTCCGAGCCGGCTCCATCGATCGCATCCTGTACCTCGGCGCGGGTAACGCCTTCACACTCGCAGACGACGGGGTTGGGGTCGCTCCCCTTCAGCACTTCGTCGGCTCGGGAGCCGAGCCGCTGGGCCGACCGACGGCCGACGGGCGAGCGGAGTCCGAACTCGTCCATGTAATCGCGGAGGACGCTGAAGTCCTCGGAGCCGGGCAGCGGCGCGTCCGCGGTGTCACAGTCGGCGTCGTGGTCGAGTTTCTCACAGACGTGGTCCGTGATCGATTCGGCCATCATCCGGTAGGTCGTGAGCTTTCCGCCGACGATGCTCGTCATCCCCGGCAGGTCATCGCGCTCGTCGTGATCGAGCAGGAAGTAGTCACGCGTGATGTCAGTCGGGTCGTCGGTGCCGGTTCCGGGGGGCTCATACAGGGGTCGGACGCCCCAGAACGAACGCAGGGTCCGAGCGTCCTTCAGCGCCGGCACCAGTTCCGAGAGCGTCTCGATCATCAGATCGACCTCCCACTCCTCCTCGGGGTAGTCTTCGGGGTCGTCGACCTCCTCGTCGGTCGTCCCGAGGATACAGGCCGTTTCGTGGGGGACGACGATGTCGGCGTCGCCCTTCGGGCGACAGCGGTTGACCACGGTGTCGACCTGCCGCGTGTTCATCACCGTCATCACGCCCTTCGAGGGTCTGACCTCCACGTCGACGCCGGCCATCTCGCCGATCTGGCCGGCCCACGCGCCGGTTGCGTTGACGACGTAGCGCGCTCGGATCTCCTCGGTCGTTCCGGGCTCGCGGTGAACGCGTTTGCCCGGCCCCGTGTCGTGTTCGATCTCGATGCCGACAACCTCGTCGTCCTCGACGAGAACGTCGGTCACCTCGGCGTGGGTCTCGACGCGCGCGCCGTGTTCCCGAGCGTCGGCCGCGTTGGCCACACAGAGCCGGAACGGGTCGACCGCACCGTCGGGGACGACGATCGCCTTTTCAACGTCGCGTGCGAGGTACGGCTCTCGTCGCCGAGCCTCTTCGCCGTCGATCACCTCAGCGGGGATGTCGCACGCGCGACAGCCCTCCAGTTTCTCCTGAAAGTACTCTTCGGAGTCCTCGGGACGTTTAACGAACATTCCCCCGGTCTCCTCGACACAGTGGCCCGCGATGTCGCGGAGTACCCGATTCTCCTCGATGCACTCACGAGCGCTCTTCTGATCGGAGACCGCGTACCGCCCCCCGCTGTGGAGCAGTCCGTGCATCCGCCCGGTGGTCCCGTGTGTGAGGTTCCCCTTCTCGACGAGGACCGCGTCGAGCCCCCGCCGGGCGAGGTCCCGTATCACGCCGCAGCCGGTCGACCCCCCGCCGACGACGACGACATCCACTTGATCGTCCATGTAACACCGGTTGAACCCCGTCCACTTTACTTTACCTCCTCTCGGTACCCGTTCATAACTATCAGGAACGTTCGGGTCACGTAACGGTTGGTTTCTCCACAACTATTATATAGCTGAGTTTTTCACCCCGGATCTGATAGGCGTATTAACAGGAAGTTTATTATGGTAGTACATTATGTTCACGAACGGCGTGGTAGCTTCCGTGAAGATATGCGGCGGCGGTGACGACGACGCTCCCTGGCTTCCGGCCAGTGTGTCGGCGTGGAGGCCACACACGGCCTCTACACGGGGAGCAACTGACGAAACCGATTCCGGCGACGTACGGAGCACGGACGGTGGCGTCGTCGTAAGCGGACCAGCGCCACAGGAGGGATTCGAAACATGACACAATACGTCGGTGCGATAGACCAAGGGACGACTGGGACGCGATTCATGGTGTTCGACCATGCGGGCCAGGTCGTCGCGAACGCGTACGAACAGCACGAACAGATCTACCCCAATCCGGGATGGGTCGAACACGATCCACTCGAGATCTGGGAGAACACACAGCAGGTCGTTCTTGACGGGCTCGACGATGCGGGACTCGAGGCGAGCCAGCTCGACGCGCTCGGGATCACCAACCAGCGCGAGACGACGGTCGTCTGGGACAAGGACTCCGGCAAGCCGGTTCACAATGCCCTCGTCTGGCAGGACCGCCGGACGACAGACCGCGTCGAGGAGATTCAGGAAGCGGGCAAAGTCGAGGAGATCCGTGAAAAAACGGGCCTCGAAGCCGACGCGTACTTCTCCGCGACGAAGACCGAGTGGATTCTCGACAACGCGGAGCCGCTCAAGATGCAGAGCTCACGCGGCGGCGACCTCCGTGACCGCGCCCGAGAGGGCGAGCTGGTTATGGGGACGATCGACACGTGGCTCATCTACAACCTCACGGGGAACCACATCACGGATGTTACCAATGCCTCCCGGACGATGCTGTACAACATCCGAGATATGGAGTGGGACGATGAACTTCTCGAGGAGTTCGATGTCCCGAAGGAGATGGTGCCCGAAGTACGACCCTCGTCCGACGAGGACTACTACGGACACACCGACCCGGACGGCTTCCTCGGCGAGGA
>LFFM01000581.1_pt1 | contig 25822 bp, 27 predicted proteins | sample 643131 | NCBI WGS metagenome assembly LFFM01 (sample SAMN03777445, study PRJNA286221) | soda lake metagenome | biome: soda lake; feature: Kulunda steppe; material: water; isolation source: sample Tc-Br brine of Tanatar trona crystallizer | place: Russia: Kulunda steppe | collected 2011-07
CAGGCCGAGATACACGCCGAGACGGTCCGGGAAGGCTGGCGCGAGGAGATCGAGTCGCTCGACATCGACGCACAGCTCGACGCGCGATACGACCTCTCGTGGGACGAGTACGAGGACGTCCACGACGTCCACGAGTACGACAAGGATCTCGATCGCGAGATCGAGGAGTTCACTGCGCCCGAGGGTGAGTTCGTGTTCACCGGCTGGGGCCGGATGAACGAGCGGAAGTACGAGTACGTCGAGTAGCTCGACCCGTCGTAGGCAACCGGCCGCGAGGTCGACGCTCCCCCGTGAAAACCCGTCACACGACGCTTCTCGAAGACGATGGGTTTAAACGACGTTAGAGTGAATTCTCCTCCAATGGTAACCATCTACGACGTGCCTGCCGACGCCCTGATCGAGGCGGTCGCGGCACGACTCGAGGACCGGATCGACGAGCCCGAGTGGGTGGCGTTCGCGAAGAGCGCTCCCGGCAAGGAACTGCCGCCGGAACAGGAGGACTTCTGGTACGTCCGCTCGGCGAGCCTTCTCCGGAAGGTCGCTCAGAACGAACCGGTTGGCATCGAGCGACTCGCGACCGAGTACGGTTCGAAGAAACGAGGTTCGAACCGATACATCGTTCGCCCGGGCGAACACGCGGGTGGCTCTCGGAAGCTCATCCGCGCGTCGCTACAGGCTCTCGAGGAGACCGGGTTGGTGACGACGGCGGCGGGCGAGGGTCGTCGGATCTCCGACGAGGGTGAAGCGTTCCTCTCGGAGGTCGCGAGCGAGGTCCTCGAAGACCTCGACCGTCCGGAACTCGAGCGCTACGCGTAATCGGTTCTCCGTTGTTAGGTTTCTTGACCGCTGAGCGTCTCGATCAGTGAGTTACATTTACCGTCAGTGTCGACGATCCGCCAGCGTTTCGATGGGTTTCGTTCTACCGTCCATGAACGGCACTGTCGCCGTGTAAATCATATATTGCGATATGAAATCGGCGAGCCCTTGGAAGGACCGGCGAGCGTCCCGGTGTCGGAAGGGGCGTGGCCGAGATCGGCGTGGGACGAACGACGTATCGTGAACAGGGGACGCGAGATAGCAAAAGAGGGCCGCGACACGAGAGCGTATCTGGGCGATTGCGTGACTGAGAAGGTGGAAAACGGTTAGAACGCACAGGGTTTCTCGAGTCACCCGGGCGAGAGTCGCCCCCGAGTAGACCTCCGTACGTGCGCTGGCCCTATCCGGTGTTTTTCATCCCCGCCGCGATCCCGTTCACCGTCAAGCGGAGGGTGCGTTCCTCCTCGTCGGTCCGATGGGTCCGTCCGAGGAGGTCGGCCTGGAGCAGGTTGAGCGGGTCGACGTAGGGGTTCCGGCGGTCAAGGCTCTCGGAGAGCCAGTCGCGACGAATGAGCTCGTCGCGCTCGCTGATGGCGAGGACGAGTTCGCGGGCCCGCTCGTACTCGCCGACGAGCTCGGGGAAGAACCGCTCCCGGAGCTCCTCGTCTGCCAGGTCCGCGTACTCCGCGGCGATCTCCGGTTCGGTCCGTGCGAGCGCGAGTCCCGCATTATCGAGGGTCGTCCGGAAGAACGGCCACTCCTCGTACATCTCGCGAAGCGTCCCCAGCCCCTCCTCCTCGCCGACCTCGTCGAGGTACGCGTCGATGCCGCTGGCCAGCGCGTACCAGCCTGGGAGGATGAGCCGGGTCTGTGTCCAGGAGAACACCCACGGGATGGCACGGAGGTCCTCCACGGTTCGCTCGCCCGAACGTGAGGCGGGTCGGGAGCCGAGATTGAGGTCCTCGACGACGGAGATGGGGGTGGCCTGTCCGAAGTAGGAGACGAACCCCTCGCTGTTCAACAGGCCGCGATAGGTGCTTCGCGCCGCCGGCGCCATCGTCTCCATGGCGTCGATCCACGCCTCCGGCACGTTCTCGCTGGGTTCCCGCTTCGCCTCACGACGGGCGTGGATCTGTGCGTCGAGCATCTGTTCGAGCTCCCGCTCGGCGATCCGGCGATTGGCGTACTTCTCCGCGATCGCTTCGCCCTGCTCGGTGAACTTCACCTGTCCGGTGACCGTCTCGTTGGGTAACGCGAGCAGTGCCTCGTTCATCGGACCGCCGCCGCGCGAGATCGAGCCGCCACGACCGTGGAACAGTCGGAGCGTGACCTCCTCCTCGCGACAGAAGCTCGCGAGGCGACGCTGGTTCTTGTAGAGGTCCCAGTTGGCCGCGAGGAACCCGTTCTCCTTGTTGGAGTCGGAGTAGCCGAGCATGACCTCCTGAACCTCTCCGCGGGCCTCGAGAGCCGCGGCGTACGCGTCGTTCTCGAAGAGCGTGCCCAAGATTCGCTCGGCCCCGTTGAGCGCCGATTCGGTCTCCAAGAGCGGAACGACGTCCAGCCCACAGTGGTCGGGAAGCGACACGACACCCACCTGATCGGCGAGGAACAGTACCTCGAGAACGTGGCTTGGTTCCTCGGTCATCGAGATACAGTAGGTATCGATGGCTTGGGTGCCGTACTCCGCTTGCCACTCCGAGAACTCCTGGAAGCGTTCGAGCACGCGTTCGGCCGTCTCGGAGACGTTGCCGGGCTCTTCGACGTCGATAACGGACTCCTTCTGGAGGATCGCTTCCGTGAGGAACGCCTCGCGTTCCGACTCGTCCATGGACCGATAGTCGACCCCCTCGGTACCGACGGTTTCGGCCACCGCCTCGGTGTGGTTCTCGCGATGATCCCGGAGGTCCAGCGACGCGAGGACGAACCCGAACGTGTCGACCTGTCGGCGGAGCGGATCGATGAACGACTCCCGGACGACGTCGTTTCGGTCCGCCGACAACGACGCTGCGATGACGTCGAGGTCCTCGAGGAAGGCATTCCCGTCGGGATAGCCGCCGGGACGCACGTCGTCGACGCGATCGAGGCGCTCCCGCATGAGCTTCAGCTTCTGGCGATACGGTTCGTCTGGATACCGCTCCCGGGCTTCCTTGGCGACCGCCGGGAACCGCTCGGCGTCCGCCGCGATCGACTCCGCGAGAGAGTCGTCGATCGCGTACCGTTCGCCGTCCTGGCTCAACACCGCTGAGAGCCGCTTACACTGTTCTCGGTACTTTTCGAGAGCGACCGAGCGCTGTCCCGAGAGGGTCTCGTCGGTGACCTCCGGCGTGACGAAGGGGTTGCCGTCGCGGTCGGAACCGGCCCACGAGCGGAACTCGAACAGCTTCGGACAGTCGACGTCCGCGTACTCCTCGGAGATCGTCTTCTCGAACTCCTCGTAGGCATCACCGACGACGTCGAACAGCGTGTTCTCCAGGTACCAACGGACGTTGCGAGCCTCGTCTTCCGGCTCCGGCCGCCGCTGACGAACCTGTCGGGTCCCCCAGAGGCTCGTCACCTCGGCAGTGACGTCACGCCAGACGGCGTTCTGTTCGCGTTCGGAGAGGTGGCGTTCGTCAAGCTCCTCGAGGTGGTTCGCGATCGATCTGAGCTTCGATTTCACGGTTGCACGACGGGCCTCAGTCGGATGCGCGGTGAACGTCGGTTCGATGAGCACGTCCCCGAGTAACGATTCCAGCTCGTCCGCGTCGACGCCAGCCGCCGCGAACTCCTCTATCGTCGCCTCGAAGGAGTCGTGTAACGCGCCGTCAGCATCAGCGTTTCGTACCGCCCGAACGCGCTCACGCTCCTCGGCGAGGTTGATGAGCTCGAAATACGTCGTGAACGCTCGGGCGACGATCCCCTCTCGAGTGGCCGAGAGATCGTCGACGGATGCGTGCAGGGGATCCCTGCTCGTTGCATCCCCCCGTCGGTACTCGATCGCCGCGTTCCGGAGGTCCTCGACGGTCTCGAAGGCTTCGGTCGAGGTCTGTGCCGCGAGCACGTCCCCGAGCAGCGCCCCGAGTTCACGGACGTCGGTTCGTACGCTCCGATTGTGCAACTCCATACCCTTCACGGTATGCCCGGGACCGGTTAAAACCGCCGTCCGGACGAAGGCTTGCCTCGGCGATGGGTCCATCCGGGACGGAACGGGACGGCCACCGGAAGAAGGGCGGAGAGAGTCGACACGCTGACTCGGATGGATCCCCGTCGTCCCGGAAGACCGTCGGGTTCGTCACCCTTTTTACTGGTCACACCCGAGCAACGGCATGAGCATGTCCGATAAGTATCCGGCGGAATCCGGACGACGACGTTTCGTCAAAGGCGTCGTCGGGGGCGCGACCCTCGCGGGAGTCGGTGCGATGGGGTCCGCGACGGTGAACAGCCTGACGACCGCCGGTGGAGTCGGTGGCGGGCAGACCGTCGCGATGACGATCGAACACACCGGCGGTCCGGCACCTCGTGGGCTCCCACAGATCCCCGTCCGCGTCGACGATGACGGATTCATCGAGGGGATCTGGCCGGAGGTGCAAACCGTGGAGGACGAGGGGTTCGAGATCGAGGTGGCCCGCGAGGACCTCGGCGGACGAACGTATGCGGGCGAGTGGTTCCAGTACTGCGGCATAGAGTCACAGGAGAACGTTCGTCCGAACTTCGAGTCGGACAACATTTTTCGGGCGAACCCCGGCACGTACGACTGGCAGGACGAGACGTACGACGCCGGCGATCGCATCCACATCGACGACTTCGACGATTACGATACCTGGGGGAACAACGTCGGCAATGACGGCGTCGGAAAGCCGGCGTCGACGACGTGGCGTTCCGAAGACGCCGATGCCGACTTGAACGCGGTCGTGATCCGCTCGGAACGGATCGAGGAGGCGGCCGAGGACGACGAGTGGCTCGCAGCCTCGACCGATCAAGGATTCATGGCGTATCTCAACGTCTGTACGCACTTCTGTTGTATTCCCGGCTACAAGGAACTGGAGGAGTCGGCACGGTACAGCGCGGAGGACGGCGCGTACTGCGTCTGTCACCAGTCGACGTACGACCCGTTCACGCTCGAGGAGGCCCTGTTCATCGCACGTCCCCGCCCGGAGTAACTCCTCACGAACGGGCCGAGGTTCGTCACAACGCCGCGCTTTTCACGCTCTCGCACCGAACAGTCGTATGAGCAACGACCACGATGCCGGCGGCTCGACCGACGAACAAGTGTCGAACGATGAGGGCTCGTTCGCGACGGAGCTCGACCGTGCTCGTGACCTCCTCGATGGCGACGGGATCGAGGCGGTCCACGTCGGCGTCGTGCGTGACGGCGAGGTGGACACCACGTTCGCCCAGCGAACGGGCGGCGAAGACGATAGCGAGGGGTTGCGTGCGCTCGCACTGCTGGCCGCCCACGTCCGCCTCGTCGCTAACGAGGCCGGGGTTGAAGCGTCGACCGTGGCGGGCGACGCCGCAACGCTCGCGGGACAGGTCGAGCGGATCCCGGGGAGCACCGAGAGCCTTCCGGACGAGTGACGCTCACTCTGACGACGCTGCCGAAGCCCCGTCGTCGCCACGTTGCCCGTCGTCGCCACGTTGCCCGTCGTCGCCAGCACGGATCCGATACAGCTGGTGGGCTACGCCGGCGAGCGCGGCCAGTAGGACGATGAGATTGAAGACGGCCAGCGCGATCGGCTGGTAGGCCGGATCGAGCCACGTTCGGATCGCGGTGCCCGTGTGCGCATAAAAGCTCCATCCGGCGATCAGCGCTAGCAGCACCAGCGCGGCAAGCGCCAATCGGTCAAGGAGCCCGCGGAGATCCGCGGAGGAGAAACGTGTGAACCCGGATCGGCTCCGGTCGCCAAGGGGGCCGGTCGATTCCTCGTCGGTACGGCTCGCGTCCGTGGTTGCTTCGGAGTTCGTGGTGTCGGTCATGGCGTGTGAGTGGCGTCGATCGTGTCCGTCGTCGAGTCGGTCGATTCCCCGTTGTTCGGAACTCGCGGCGCTTCAATCATCGAACCCTCCGTGCGACGAGCGTCGCGAGGAGGAGTGCCGTTACGGCGACGATGATGCCGAACCCGGGCGTTTCGTCGTCGATTTCGGCGTCCTCTTCGACCGCCTCCTCTCGCGGTGCGTCGCCCGCGTCATCGACGGCGTCGTCCCGCGCGAACTCCTCGACCGCAAACTCGACGTCCTCGACGGTCTCGTTGGCGTCGATGGTCTCTTGTGGGTCGAGATTGGCGACGTCCTGGGTCTCGTCCACCAGAACGTCGTCATCGAACAGCGCCGCGTCGACGTAGTAGTTGTAGCCGTCCGGAACGTCGACGGTCGCGGTGGCCGTCTCGGTACGGCCCGGGCGTACCGATCCGACCGTTTCGCTCGTCTCGTCGGCGACAACGTTGGAGTCCGCCTGTCGGAGCAACAGCCGAAGGTCGAGGTCCTCGGACGGGTCGTCACCGCGGTTCGTCACCGCAGTCGAAACCGAGAGCGTCGCCGTCTCTCCGTCGGCATCCGAGACGGCCACCGCGACCGTCGGCCAGACCTCGCCGTCGGAGAATCCGACGTGTGAATCCGCATACGAGGGCGTGAGTGCCGAGACGCCGGCGACGCGTGTGGTTCGTTCCGTTCGCCGTTCCCCGTCGACGTAGAGAACGGTCTCGAGGTGATACCCCCCGTCACGGTCGACGTCGACGCTTCCGTTCACGGTCATCTCGCCGTCGCGATCGACGTCACCGACGTCGACCACCGTCTCGTCGACGAGCAAGCCGGAGTCCGATCCGATGGCACGGTGCCGAATGGTGACGTTCTCCACCGCCGATCCCTGATGTTCGAGATCGACGAGGAGATCGAGGGTCGCGGTCTCACCGCGTACCTCTCCCGGCTCGACGACGACGTCGACGAGGTCCGTCTCGCCGGGTGGGCCGTCCGTGTCTCGAGGATCGTCCAGCGCGTCCGGCGCCGCGACGACGCCGACCGCGCCCACGAGGGCGATCACGGTAGCAACCGCGAGGAGGGTGTTTCGAGCGTCCATACGGGCGGGTCACACGGGTGACATAAGTGCTTTGTTCAGGATCCGCGCGTCCACGATCCGTTCGGTGACCCGTCGGATCCCCCCACGGCTACAGCCGTGGCCTTCCTGCGTGTTCCACGGTGAAACCGGGTATGGAAAGCGTTTTGCCCCGGGCCCGAGTGCGTCGGAGCTGTATGCGGAACCCCGCGATCCGCGTTTCCCTCGTCGCGCTCCTCGCCGTCGTTCTCCTCGCTGGCGCGGGGGTCGTCGTCAGTGGTGGCGCTCCCGCTGGCCAGGTGGCGGACGCGGCGTCGACAGCCCCGGTGCACGAACCCGCACCGACGGTCGCACCGACGTCGACACAGGTTGACACCGCGTTCGAACCGGATTCGGAGACGCGAATACGGCTGGAGCTACGACCCGATCGTGACGCACGGTGGGAGGTAGCCATCAGATACGAGTTCACCGATGGGAACCAAACGGCTCCGTTCGAGAGCATCGGCCAGCGATTCTTGGACGGAGAGATCGGGCCGGATCCGGTGTTGTTCGAGCGGTTCGCGGCGGACGCGAGCGCGAACGTGGAGCGTGACATGGAGATAATCGACGTCGATCGGGAGGTCGTCCTCATCGAGGACCCGGCGGAGATGGAGCTCGGAAACGAGACCGAAAACGCGGACGACGCTGCCGCCGACGACCCGCCCGCCGCCGTCGGCGAGCTCAGACTCACGTTCGTCTGGACCGAGTTCCTCGCGGAGGACGGGGAGAACCTCGAGCTGGGAGACGCCTTCACGACGCCCGACGGCGGGACGTGGCTCCAGTCGCTCGAGGAGGGGCAGACCATCGAGGTGGTAACGCCGGAGGGGTATTCGGTGTCCGGAACGCCGGGGGCGACCGTCCCCCTTCGCGAGAACGTGGTGATCATCGAGGGGCCACGAGCCTTCGAGGGGGAAGACCGGATCGCGGTCGTCTATTCTCCGACATCGCCACAGGGGCCACCATCAGAGCCATCGACACCGCCGTGGACCCTCCTCGCGGGCGCGATCGTGCTCGCAGCCCTGCTCATCGCCGGGGGGCTGGTCGGGTATCGGCGTGTCGGCGACGATACGGCTAACGGGGGTGCCGGCCCGTCGGTCGACGGGACGAACGGCGGCGAAGACGGAGGAGTGCCGGCGGCCGGAGCGAGCGATGCTGGGAACTCGACCGGGGAGACCGGCCAAGGGGATGGCGGGACGGAGGGGAAAGAGGACCTCTCGCTCCTCTCGGACGAGGAACGAGTCGAACGACTCCTCGAACGAAGCGGTGGACGCATGCGACAGGCCGACATCGTCGCCGAGACCGGGTGGTCCGACGCGAAGGTGTCCCAGCTGCTCTCGGCGATGTCGGACGAGGGCCGCGTCGAGAAGCTCCGACTCGGTCGGGAGAACCTGATCTCCGTTCCCGACAGCGGGTCGAGCGACAGCAAGGGCGATTCCGATGCGGCCGGTGGCGAGAGCGGGTCCGGGGTAGCCCGCGACGACCCGAGTAACGAGGCGGGTGATATCGGGGACGAGTGACGAAGCGACGGTATCGACGTATCGTACCCCCGTTCTCCCGTCATCGGATTCGAACCGAGGGTTCAAACCGGATCCGTTCGAACGAACGGCCATGTACGCGGTCGTCGGGTGTTCCGAGTGTGGCAATCTGTGGCTCCTTCGCGATCCACGAACGAACGACTCCGCCCAGTGTTCACGATGTGGAAAGACGCATCGTACGGCGAAGCTCAAACGCCTGTTCGAGTCCGACGACCGTGCCGCCGCCCGCGAGGCACGCTCGGCGCTGCTCGCGAAGAAGCGCGGCGACAGCGAGGCGTTCGCTACCGTCGATCACGTGGCGGAGCTCGAACGGGCGGTCGAGGACGCGGGTATCGACGACAGGGAGTATCTCGAAGGTTCCGGTCTCGACGCGGACGCAGTGTTCGAGGCGGGAACGCGTTCGACGGACGGATCGACCTCACGAACGCGGAAGGAGATCGTCCGCGAGGCCGTTCGAACGGTCGACGAGCCGACGACGTCGCGTGTCGTCGCCTACGCGATCGAGAACGGGGTTCCCGAGGGCGCCGCCCGCGACCTCCTAGAGAAGCTCGTCCGACACGGCGAAATATCCGAGTCGCGGGGACAGTACCGCCTCCTCTGACGACGTTGCCGTGGCCTCGACGCTCTCGGCCGCGACGAAGACGGTCGTCGTCCAGCGAGGTCGGTGATCCGCCGCTTCGTTGAGGTGGGTTTTTAATCCTTGATGATGAATCGAACGACGATGAGAGCCCTCCCCGTCGTCGCCGTGGCCGTGCTGCTCTTCGTCGCACCCGTTGCCGGAGGGGTATCTCCCACCGCGACGGGTGCGAGCAGTCCGGAAGCGATCGAGGGCGGGACGGGAGCTCCGACGACCGGAGCCATTGACGGAACCGCGGACGCGACGACGGTCGACTCGGCGAACCTCACGCTCAGAGTGCTATCCACTCCGCCATCCGCGGATCCGCGGGTCGGAAGCCACGATCGAAACGCCAACTTCGGAACGGCACTCGGGCTCGCGGTCGGCGAGGTCGATGCCGCGATCCGAACCGAGACCACTATCCAGCGGATCGAGTCAGCGGAGACCAACGAGGAGCGACAACGACGGATCCTTGCAGCGGTCAACGAGGTCGAACAGGACGAGGTGAGTCTCGACAGCCGCCAGACTGCGGCGATCAACGCACACGCCAACGGGGAGCTGACTGATCGCGAGCTGCTCGACGAGCTCGTCCGTATCGCCGCCATCGCGGCGGAGTTCGACGCCCGACTGGAGGTTCTCGACGAGCTATCGGAGGAGACGGAAGGATTCAGTGCACCCAGTCGGGTAGACGAACTACAGGTCCAGCTGCAAGTGTACGAGGGTCCCGTCCGGGACCGGGCACTGGAGACCGTTCGTGGCGACACGGATGGCACGGAGATACGCATCGAGTCCGGATCGAACGCCGTCGTGCTCGCGATGATCGACGGTGACGAGTACGTTCGAGAGACGTTCCGGCGGGATCGGTGGGATCGGGGGGGTGGGACGCTCTCCAGTGAGGCCGCGATCGACGCCGCGATCGCGAGCTACCCCGAGACGACGGCGCTTCGCGAGCCGGACGCCTTCGGTGCCGGAGCGGTCCAGCGGATCACCGTTCCCCACGAGTTCGGAACCCTTCGAGCGTTCGTCAGCGGCGGGACGGAACAGGTGTTCGTCGAGCATCAACGGATGGACATCGACCGGTTCCCGGACGCGGAAACCGAATCGATCACAGAGGACGGCTTCAACGTTACCGTGAACCGAAGCTATCCCGGCGGGCCAGTGACTGTGGCCGTCACGGACGAGGAGACCGGTGCGCCGGTTTCCGGAGTCACGGTGACGAAGAGCGTCGGCGGGGGCGACAGCGAGTCCATCGGGAGCACGAACGCGAACGGTATCGTTCGGACGCTTTCACCCTCGGAGCCGTATCGGATCACGGTGATCGACGAGCCACGAGTAGCCGTGCTGGACGGCGTACAGCCGACCGAGCTGCCACGTCTCACCGACGACGTCGACGGGGATGACGACACGGACGATGGATCGTGATCGGGGCCACACGATGACCGTGCGCTAGCCTCGCCTCACGCCACGAACCCTTTTATTCGATTCCGAGCCAGCCGTTCCGTGTCGATCCGATCCGGACTGCCGATCCGTTCACGACTCTCCACGCGAGCCGCCACACCGGTTGCGGGCGTTCTCCTCGTTGCCATTGCCGTGCTCCTCGCTGGCGGGGTAGTCACGGCCGCTTTCGATGTGCCGACCGAGCCCGCACCGACCGCGACGTTCTCGCTGACTGCGGAGGGAACCCAGATCACGCTCACACACGAGGGCGGCGATCCGGTCCCGGTGAGCGACGTGAGCGTCCACGTGTCGGTGAACGACGAGCCGTTGGCCAGCCAGCCGCCGATACCGTTCTTCTCGGCATCGGGATTCCGTCCGGGTCCCCACGGACCGTTCAACGCCGCGAGCACCGACGAGTGGGTCGTGGGCGGGACCACGTCGTTTCGAATCGCGGAAACGAACGATCCGACGCCGACGGCCGGGGACGTCGTCGAGGTCCGGCTTTCCGTTCGGGACCAGCCGATCGCGACGTTGCGGACGACCGTCTCCTCGAGGTGACCGACGGGACCGCGTCCGTGCGCTACGACTCGGGGACCCGTGCGACGGTCGTTATCGCCCGGGGGCTACGAGGCGTCGCGCGCTGGATGTGGTGTTCGAACGACTCGTAGCCGGCGGCCTCGAACATTCGGTCCGCCTCATCCTCGTCGTAGAACAGCATGATCGCGTCGGCGACTCGCTGGAGCACGCGGTTGTGCGGGTAGTCGGGTCCGACGACGAGCACCTGCCCGCCGGGCTTCGCGACGCGGCGCAGCTCCGATAGTCCTCGAACCGGGTTCGGCCAGTACTCGATCGATCCCGACGACCAGACGACATCGAACGTGTCGTCGACGAACGGGAGTCGTTCGGCGTCCCCACGGTAGAAGTTCACCCGATCGTGTTTTCCGAACTTCTCGAACGCCTTCTCCATCTGGTGAATGCTCTGATCGAGCCCGTGAACGTCGTCAGCGTGTTCGAGTAATCCCTCGGTTCCGAACCCCGTCCCACAGCCGACGTCGAGCACCCGGTCGTCGTCTCCGAACTCCAGCCAGGAGAGCGCCTCCGAGCGCATCTCATCGTTCCAGTTGAACCGGTTCACCCGGTCGTACACCGTCGAGAGGTACTTGTAGAACAGACGGGCGTTCGACTTGTCCTCGAGGATCCCCATGTACGGGTACGTTAGGGATCCGGACCAATAACGACACGGATCCGCCCGGCTTATCCGACGGCCGACCGAGAAAGGAGTATGCAACCGACGACCAGCGGGCGGTTCCGCGTCCACGACCGTCGACCGCGGCCGACCGGTGATGACGACGACACACTCGCGGAGTTCGTCCTGGTCGAACTACCGGACGAACCGATCGATCCCGCCGATCCGGAGGCGAACGAGGCGTACGATCCCCTGTACGCGATCGCGGAGGGATACGAGGACGACCTGGCCGACCGGATCGATGGTCTCGACCCCGGAACCGTCGTCGACGCGACGCTCGCCTGGAACGACGGAACCGCGAGGGTCACGGAGCTGTCAGTCGTCCGTGAGAGCCGGTTCCGGTTCGCGGACGACATCGAGGGGATGTTCGAGGCTGCCGTCGAGACCTGGCGCAGTATACGTGCCGACGGGGAAGCACTGGGATCGATCACGACGAAATCAACCGACGGTGAGCCGAACGGTGCGCTGTACTTGTTCGCCGACGGTCCCGGAACCGACACGTTCCACGAGGTGCGATCCGGACGGTTACCGATCGAGCCGCTGATCGCGCGCGTTAATGACCGGCGGGCTGACGGCGATCCGCGGGAAGTGTTCGTGTTGCGACCGGCCGCCCACGACTTCGTCGCGGTCTACGTCGTGTTCGAGCGTGACGGCGTCCTCGCACGGACCGTTCGTGACACTTACGACCTCGGCGAGGGGCTCGCTGCAGGGCTCGACGGACCCGGGAACGACGACGGACTAGGGGACGACGACGGACAAGGCGACGATGACGGACCCGGAGACGGCGACGAAGGGAACGTAGGCTTCGACATCACTGACCGGTTGTGACGTCGGTTCGATCCGTCCCGGTTTTTCGTTAGAATCAAACGGCTACCCGACCCAGACTGGTGTATGAGCGTCGAAACGGAGGAACGAGCCATACGGTGTCTGGTCGCGAAAGTGGGACTCGACGGCCATGATCGTGGTGCACACGTGATCGCGCGGGCCTTTCGCGACGCGGGGTTCGAGGTCGTCTACTCCGGGTTACACCGTGCACCCGAAGACATCGTTCAAGCCGCAGTCCAGGAGGACGTCGACGTCCTCGGCATCTCGATCCTCTCGGGGGCGCACAACACCCTCGTTCCGAAAGTGATCGAGGGTCTCAAGGAGTACGACGCGTTCGAGGACACTCTGATCATCGTGGGCGGGATCATCCCCGACGACGACGAGGTCGATCTCAAGGCGCTTGGCGTCGCCGAGGTGTTCGGACCGGGAACACCCATGGAGGAGACCATCGAGTTCGTTCGGACCAACGTGCCGGAGCGCACGTAGATGGCTGGAGACGGGACGGACGGGGATCGAACGAACGGCGAAACGGCAGCGGCCGCGCTCCGCGACGCCGACGAACCCCTCGTGGCCGATCTCCTCGACGGGAGCCACCGCGCACTCGCCAGAGTCATCACGCGGATCGAGAACCGCTCGCCCGGCCACCGCGGGATCGTCGCGGCTCTCCACGAGCACACCGGCGACGCGAACGTGATCGGGGTGACGGGAGCACCCGGCGCGGGGAAGTCCACGCTCGTCGACGCGCTCGCGGCGGCCTATCGTGAGCGCGGCGACACGGTCGGGGTCGTCGCCGTCGACCCCTCCTCGCCGTACACTGGCGGCGCGCTGCTCGGCGACCGGATCCGGATGGCGTCGAACGTCGGCGACATGGACGTGTTCTTCCGATCGATGAGCGCACGTGGCCAGCTCGGCGGGCTCTCGATGGCGACCGCGGACGCGGTGAAGGCGCTCGACGCCTTCGGCAAGGACATCGTCATCGTCGAGACGGTTGGTGCCGGACAGAACGAGGTCGACATCGTCCGCACCGCCGACACGGTCGCGGTACTCGTCCAGCCAGGGTCCGGAGACGACATCCAGACGCTGAAGGCCGGCATCCTGGAGATAGGCGACGTGTTCGTCGTCAACAAGGCCGATATGGCCGGTGCGGAACGAACCCTCGCCGAACTGGAGGAGATGGTTCACCGGCGCGAGAGCCCGGTGGAGGGACGTGACACGGGCCACCACGGCTTCGACGCGTCCCCTCGTCCTGACGACGGGAACGGTGACACGAACCGGGATGACGGCGAACACGAAGCGGATGACGTGCCGGCGTGGACCCCCGATGTGCTCGGGACCGTCGCGAAGACCGGCGAAGGCGTCGACGACCTGATCGACGCGTTCGACGCACACGCCCGATACCTCCGTGATTCGGGCGAGTTCGATCGTGCCCAACGCCAGCGATACGCCGAAGAGATCCGGACGCTCGTTCGATCGGACATCGGATCGCTCGCGAGCGAGGAGATCGAGCGGTGTGGGGGGATCGACGCGCTCGCCGAGCGTGTCCGTCGGCGCGAGACCGACCCGTACACCGTTGCTGCCGGGATCGTCGACCCGCTGGCGGCGTGTGTCCGCGACGGCACAGGCCGAGACTCCGTGGACGATGCGTCACTCGACGCGGACGACGCCGAGTGACGCGTCGGGGCTCCCGCGTGTTATAAGTTGCCCGCGAACCAACAGGTTTCTATGAGGCTCAGGAATCTCATCGGAACGGCCCTCCTCGGCGTCGGCTCGGTCGCGGCGGCGAACAGCGGACTTCGGTACGATGGGGACCTCGAGTCCCCGCTCGTCGGCGACGAGAGAACGTTTCGCTGGCGTGGGATGGACGTCGCCTACACGGCCGGCGGCGATCCGGAGGACCCCGATCTCGTGTTGTTGCATGGTATCAATGCCGCCGCCTCTTCGGGCGAGTGGCGCGAGGTGTTCGGCGACCTCACCGCCGACTACCACGTGATCGCGCCGGACTTCCCCGGATACGGTCGGTCGGACCGTCCACCACTACGGTACTCCGCGGCGTTGTACGAGGACTTCGTCCGGGACTTCCTCTCGACGTTCGACGAGCCGGCCGTCGTCGCCTCGTCGTTGTCGGCGGCGTACGCCGCCGCGGCCGGCGACGTCGAGTTCTCCGGGTTCGTTACCGTCTGCCCGACGACGACGGCGGGTCCGAGCCAGCCGAAGTCGCCGCTCCGCGAGCTGATCCGTGCACCGCTCGTCGGCGAGGCCGTGTTCAACCTGGTCGTCTCGAAGCCGTCGATCCGGTATTTCAACGCCGATCACGGCTACGACGACCCGACGAACCCGACCGACGAGTGGGTCGACTACGAGTGGCGGACGACCCACGTCGAAAACGCACGGTTCGCGCCCGCGTCGTTCATTTCGGGCTATCTCAACAGCGATCTCGATCTGGCGGCCGCGCTGGCCGATCTCGACGTGCCCCCGACGATCGTCTGGGGGCGAGAGGCCGAGGTGAGCCCCCTAGCCGACGGTCGCGAACTCGCGGAGGCGTCGGATGCACGACTCGTCGTCTTCGATCGGGCGAAACTGCTCCCGCACGTGGAGCACCCGAACCGCTTCCTCGAAACCGTCCGCGAAAGCCTCGTCGCCGGGGCGACCGCCTGATCCGGAACGGCGAACCGTTGGCGATGTCGAACGCGAAGAGAACTACTCGTCCCGCCGGACGTACAGCGTTTTCCGGCAGAGCGCGTGAACCGTCCCCTGGTCGTCGACGATCCGGACGAGATACTCGCGGTCCGTCGACTCGCCCGACGAGAGCGATTCCCGGATCCCCGCGGTCTCCGCCTCGTCGAGCTCGAACTCCGCGTACAGCGTCTCGCGACCGGGTTCGAGGAACTCGATAGCGGCCGCTTTGTCCCAGATCGTGAACTCGTCCCCGAGGATGCGCTGGAACATGGTCATGTACACCGGATCGATCGCGCCGTAGAGGCTCCCTCCGAAGATCGTTCCGACCCCGTTTCTCGTCCGCCAGTTGAACGGGATCCGGACGCGGACGTAGCGCCAGTCGGCGGCGATGTGGTCGACGCGCGCGCCGGTGCCCCGGTAGGCGGGGAGCAGGTTGAAGCCGTACCGCCACAGCTTCGTACGACGACTCTCGACCGGCGGATCGCGGCTTACGGGATCGGGGTCCGGGTCGCGGTCGAGACCGGTTGGCGTATCCGCGGCGACGCGGGCTTCCGGCGGGGTGTCGTCGGTCATCGTCTCGTCCGTCGGTTCGTCGTCGGTCACGTCACATCGGCGGGGGCCCGCGGGCAAACGCGTGTCGGAACGGGAAACAACCGACACGGGGTTGCCGGGGTTGCCGGGGAACCACGGCGGCGTCCGTGGCCCGAACCCCGCCGTGGCGTCTCGGCCCGAACCCCGCCGCGGCGTCTCGGCCCGAAACCCGTATGTCGGCCCGCCGGCAAGCCGAAGGTAATGGAGTGTGACAAGTGCGGGACCGACGCGATCCACCACGCCGCCTACTCGGGGGGCCACCTCTGTGGCGAGCACCTCTGTCGCTCGGTCGAGAAGCGCGTGAAACGTCGCGTCCGCGAGGACTCCTTGCTGGATCCGGAGGCGACGCCCGAGGACCCCGACCGCTGGGTGATCGGTCTCTCGGGTGGGAAGGACAGCGTCGTGTTGACGCATATCCTCGACGACGTGTTCGGACGGGACCCTCGTGTCGAGATGCTCGCGCTCACGATCCACGAGGGGATCGAGGGATATCGCGACGAGAGCCTCGACGCTTGCCTCGAGCTCACCGCGGATCGGACGATCCGACACGAGGTGGTCTCGTACGACGAGGAGTTCGGCGTTCGCATGGACGACGTGGTCGAGAGCGACCCCGAGAACATGGCCCCCTGTGCGTACTGTGGGGTGTTCCGACGGGACGTCTTGGAGCGATACGCCGCCGAGTTCGAGGCCGACAAGCTCCTCACCGGCCACAACCTCGACGACGAGGCCCAGACCGCCCTGATGAACGTCCTCGAGGGCGACGTCCGCCAGGTGGCGAAACACTTCGACGCGTCGCTCGGCCCGTTCGACGAGCGCGGCGAGACCGACGAGTTCGTTCCGCGAGCCAAACCGCTGCGGGACGTTCCCGAGAAGGAGATCGCCCTGTACTGTCACGTCCGTGACCTCCCCGTCCACATGGCCGAGTGTCCCCACGCGTCAGAGGCGTATCGCGGCGAGATCCAGTCAGTGATCCACGAGCTGGAGGAGAACCACCCGGGTACTCGCCACTCGATCATGGCCGGCTACGAGGAGCTGTCCGGGATCGTCGCGGAGCGGTATCGCGGGGACGCCGGCGGTGCGAGTGACGGCGGCTCGGGTACCGATGGCACCGACGGTCGTCCGGCCCTCCGCGAGTGTGAGCGGTGCGGCTCGAAGACCAGCCGTGACGTCTGTCGGAAGTGCCGGCTCCTCGAATCGATCCAGGCGGCCTGAGTGGCGCGACGGATCGGTGGCGGGTTGCCCCGGCGGACCGGATGTGGGACGGGATGGTTCACTCCGAACGTCGGTCCCGGTGAAAGAATTAACTCGTCGGACGCCCTTTTTATGTTAATGAGTGACATGGGTTCGCTTCGGACGGAAACGCTCACGCCGATACACTGGGTTGGAATCGCGATGGCGGCCGTCTCCGCGGCAGTCCATCTGTACCTCGCGGTCGTCATTCCCGGCTTGCTCGGTCTCTCCTTCATCGGAGCAACGGCGGGGTTCGTCGCCGGCATCGCCGCCGTGCTCGTCGACTTCCGACGCCGTCTGACGTATCTCCTCGGGATCCCGTTCACCGCCGGTCAGGTCGTCCTGTGGTACGTGTTGAACGACCAGCCCGGGCTCGCGGAGCTCGGCACGGTCGACGTCGTCGACAAGGTGGCACAGATCGTGCTGATCGGCGTGTTGGTCGCGCTGTACACCCGCAGAACGGGATGACCGTGACGGGCAACGACGGCGGTGCAAGAAACGAGAGCGACCACCGGGAGCAGACGAGTCGACGAAACGACCGAAAGCCGATTGACGAATGCGACGGCATCGCTCCCATGCGTCGGGTTCGTGGTCGGGTCGTTGCGACGCTGCAGACGCGGGTCGGATCGGCAGTACGACGGGTCGCCCCGCTCGCCCCCCTCGCGGCCGCCCATCAGGTCCGCAGTCGACTCCGTCCGTCACGATACACCGACGCCGCGCCGTTCCGTCTCATCCGGGTCGATCCGGATCGGATCCAACGAAGTCTCCTCGAAGTCGCGCCGCGGATCCCGCAGTGGGGGCGTGTCGTGGACGGCGACTGGGCGGCCGGCTGGGAGCCGTTCGACGAGCGGGCGGTCCCGCGCGGGATACGACAGCGCTACCGAGAGGGTCGCGACTGGCGTGACACCGCGCTGTTCGACGGCTTTCGCGAACAGCTCGCGCGGTTCGGCAACGCGTGGGGGTACACCGATATCGACGGGTTCGCCGAGCGGTGTCGCGAGATAGACCGCCTCCACGACGCGATCCGCGATGACGGCTACCGCAGTCAGGAGCAGCTCCACGGGCCAAGCGGCCATACGACGACGACCCGGCTCGACGAGATCAACGTCGACATCGGCCGTGACGGGGAGCTGTACTGGCGTGCGTACGGCCAACACCGGCTCGCACTCGCGAAGCTACTCGACGTCGATGTCGTTCCAGTGCTCGTCCACCGCCGACACGCGGCGTGGCAAGCGATTCGGGACGCTCACCGGAACAGCGAGAGGTCCGCCGACCGATCGATCGTTCGCCCGGACGAGCATCCGGACCTCCGCGACGTCGTCGACGGGGCGATCGAGCGATGACCGAAACGTCTCGGTCGTCCTCGGCGGGCACGACGGGCGGTCCGTTCCCGTGGACCGTCGCGGGGGCTGGGGCCGTGGTCGTAGTCGCGCTCCTCGCGTTCACCGTTGCGTGGGAGGGGAAACCCACTGCGGCGTTCATCGGGGGCGTCGTCGTCGTCTTTCTCGCAGTGACTGGCGTCATCCGTCGATCGCTGGCTCGGGCGGGATCGATACACACTAGACAGCGGATCACCGCCGCGACGTGGGTGACGGTCGCTCGCGCCGGGTTGGTGGCCGCTTTCGCTGGCTTCCTGTTCACAGACCCCCCTGGGGGAACGGCGGCGTGGGTCCCTGCCGGGCTGTTTGCGGGTGCGGCCGTTCTCGATGCGGTGGACGGGACGCTCGCCCGCCGGACGGACACCGTCACTGAGCTCGGCGGTATCCTCGATACCGAGATCGACGCTCTGTTGGTGGCGGTCGGCGCGGTGGCTGTCGTCACCGCCGGCTCCGCCCCGCTCGTCTTCCTCGCTGTCGGCCTAGCGAGATACGCGTTCGTCGCCGCGACGCGCTGGCGGCGTCACCGGGGGCTCGCGGTGGCAGACCTCGAACCGAGCCAGTTCCGCCGAGTGACCGGTGCCGTGATCATGTCGACGGTGTTCCTCGCGCTGCTGCCGGTCCCCGGTCCCGAGCTCTCGCGGACGATCGCGTGGCTCGTGTCCGTCCCAGTCTTGGCCCACTTCCTGTGGGATTGGTTATCGGTGTCCGGGCGCGTCTAAGCCGTCGATCACGTCGCTGGCGAGGGCCACGGGACGACACCCCGAAGCTTGATGCGATGGTCGACCCTACAAGCGGTGTTCGATGGGACTTCCCGACGACGCGGTCCGACACGAGATCGACGACGACGAGTACTACGTCGTGGGCGACGCGGTAGACGTCCTCGCCGAGTATCGCGACGAGGCGGCCGCGGTGTTCCTCGACGACGCATGGGCGCGCCCGGGCCGGATCCAACAGGACGGGCTCGCGTACGACCTCCACCCGTTCGACGAGGACCACGTCGCCGAAGGCGACGACGTCGACGGGACGCTCACGACCGCGGACGTCATCGACGCCGCCCGCGACGCGCTCGTCGACGGCGGCTGGCTCGTTGCGGACGCCGACGACTGGCTCGCCCCACGGTTCGTCGAGTACCTCCGTACGGCGTGGGGCGACGCCGCGGCGGACCCCGCTGGCGGCGGATTCCGGAAACTGGGTGGCGTGACGTATCTGACCTCGGACGGGAAGCCGGACCGCGAGACACACGGCGAGCACCTCACAACCGGCGGCTACACCGTGGTGTTCGCACACGACGGCCCGACCGAGCGCCGGACCGACGTCTCCGCGCGACGGGTGGCGACCTGGCCTGAGGAGACGTACGGACGCGGCGGGCGGGCGAAGCCTATCGACCCCTACGAGGCGTGGATCGGCGGGCTCGTCGACCCGGGCGAGCTGATCCTCGTGCCGTGTGCCGGCACCGCTCCGGCTGCGCTCGCCGCACGCCGCGTGTTCGGCGACGACGCGAGATACGTCTGTATCGACGTTCAGGAGGCCGCCTACGAGGGGTTCCGCGAGCGATACGACGCAGAGTTCGATGAGTAGCCGCCGACGCGACGAACGCCGTTCTCAGGAACGGAACTAAGCCCGTGTGGCCCAACGGTCGAACATGTACACGGTGTCCGTCTCGCGGGCCTGTATCGCACAGCACTACCTCACCGTGCCGGACCCGGGTCCGGAAGGGACCCTCCACTCACACCGGTTCGAGGTCGAGGTGTCGTTCCGTGGCTCGAAACTGAACGAGTACGGCTACCTCGTCGACATCGACGCGGTCATCCGTGCACTCGAAGCCGTCGTGGACGGGATCCGGGATCGGACCCTCAACGATCTCTCCGCCTTCGAGGGTGTGAATCCCAGCGCGGAGCGGCTCGCCGAACACGTCGGGAGCCAGCTGCTCGACCGACTCGCCCCCGAGACGGCGACCGAGCTTGCCGTCCGCATCCGAGAGGACGACGTCGCCGAGGTCGTCCACGAGCGATCGATCCGATCGTGACTCCAACGCCCATGAGCGGGACGCCCAACCCGGCCGACGCCGACACCGCGATCCCGCCTACTCGACACGTACCCGAGGACCGATCGTTGGACGTCGCTCTCGTCGTCTACGGCGACCTCAACGCTACTTCCGGCGGGTTTCGATACGATCGAGAGATCGTCTCCGAACTCCGTGCGCGGGGGGACACGGTGGAGGTGGTCTCGCTTCCGTGGCGTCGGTATGGTCGGGGGCTTGTCGACGCGCTCGACCCCCGGATCCGCAAGCGGTTGGACCGTGACGTCGATGTCCTGCTGGAGGACGGGCTCTGTCATCCATCCGTCTGGCGACATAACCGCCGGCTTTCGGGGCCCGACGCGGTCGTCGGTCTGGTTCACCATCTCCGTTCGGACGACTCGACCGAGCGATACGCGTCGGCCATCCGCCCGTTCGAACGACGGTTCGTCCGGTCGGTCGACGCGACGATCGCGACGAGCCGGTTCACGCGCGATCGCATCGATCGGATCGTCCCGTCGCGAGCTCGCGACCCGACGGTCGTCGCGCCGCCGGCCGGCCGGTCCGAAGGGGCCGCGACGACGCCCGATCGGGTCCGCGAACGTGCACGACGGGGCCCGCTACGGATCGTCTTCGTCGGCAACGTCGTCCCGCGAAAGAACCTCGGGACGCTGCTCGACGCGCTCGCCAGCCTCAGTCGGAACGGCGGCGGCAACCGGTTGGACCGATCGGGCGGTGAGGTCCCGTCCGACCGCTCGGAGGGCGATACTCTCGGATGGCGACTGACCGTCGTCGGGAACCGCGAGATCGCCCCCGACCACGTCGAGCGACTCGGCAAACGGGTCGCGGTGCTCGGACTCGACGACCGTGTCGAGTTCGTCGGCGAGTTGTCTGACGACGAGCTCGCGTCGAGACTCGAACGGAGCCACGTCTGTTGTGTTCCCGCCCGATACGAGGCGTTCGGGATGGTCCATCTGGAGGCAATGGAACACGGCGTGGTCCCGATAGCCGGTTCGATCGGAGGAACCGGAGAGTTCCTCCGCGACGGAAGGAACGGGTTCCTCGTCGATCCGACCGACGACCGGGCGATCGCGGACCGGCTCGAGCGCCTCGCGACGGATCGGAACCGGCTCGCCGCACTCGGCGTCGCCGGACTTCGAACCGCCGAGCGGCATCCGGACTGGGCCGAAACGACGGAACGGATCCGGACGTTCCTCCGCTCCGTCGTTGAGGGGACGACGGGGGACGGATACGGACGCGCCACCAGCGTCGGGAGTGACACCTCGTGAGCGACTTCGTCGAATACCTGATCGCGAAACGGAGCGTCGACGACCGGGCGCTGAACCGCCGGGTGTGGGACGAGTTCGTCTCGGGACTGACCGATCGGGCCACGTCGACGGACCGACCGCTGCGGATCGTCGAGGTCGGAGCGGGCGTCGGTTCGATGGTCGCCCGGCTCGCCGACTGGGAGCGACTCCCGGGGACCGTCTCGTATCGCGCGATCGACGTGACCGACGAGTGCGTTACGGCCGCTCGCGAACACGTTCCCGAGTGGCTCTCGGCGGGTGGATACGCGACGACGGTCGACGACGGGGTCGTGATCGCCGAGCGTCCTGACGGCGACACCCGGTTCGAAGTCAGCCTCGAGACAGCCGACGCGCGGCGGATCCAGGATGATGCCGATGCAGTGATCGCCGCCGCGTTCCTCGACATCGTTGACCCCGACCAGCTGTTGGTTTCGCTGCGAGACGTGCTCCGACCGGACGGCCTGTTGTACGCCCCGTGTACCTTCGACGGCGCGACCCACTTCTCGCCCGCCCATCCGGACGACGGCCGGATCGAGTCCCTCTATCATCGGCATATGGACGAGGTCCGCGAGCAATCCGGAAGCAGCCGGGCGGCGAGGGACGTCGTCGAACGCGCTCCGACACACGGGTACGACGTGACGGCGGTCGGCGGCGGCGACTGGGTCGTCAGGCCCCAAAGGGGGGCGTACCCGAACGATGAGGACGTCTTCCTCGACCATCTCCTCGCCACGATCGACGGCGCGCTTGCCGACTACCCAGTCGATACCCTCGACCCGTCGGACCGGGAGGCGTGGGTGTCGACCCGTCGAGCGCAACTGGCGGACGGCGAGTTCGGACTCGTCGCCCACCATCTCGATCTTCTCGCACGTCTCCGGCCCGACGAGTGAACGACGAACGGACCGCGGCTCGTCTCACTCCGACCGTTGTGCGCTCCTCGACCGTCGTACCCGCTCCGCGATCGGTCCTTCCATTCGCGTCTCCGCCGGGACCAGCGCACGGAACCGGCGGACCCCCGCAGCAGGATCGTATCCCTCCTGCCGGAGGTGAGCGAGGGGAGCGACGTTGGGATTGCGCTCCCAGTGACACCAGACGTCTGTTCTCCCGTCGGGCGTTCCGAACAGACGGACGTGCAGCTGCCACGCTCCGGTGAAGCCGTTCGGTCGGTACGCACAGCTCGCCGCCTCGTACACCGTTTGGCCGTCGCGCTCGTACGCGTGAAGGTACGCTCGGAGCTGCTGGCTGAAGCCGTGCTCGTCGATCAGTCGCTGCCGAGCAGTTTCGGGGGGAATCGCCCAGACGCCCGCATACTCCGCGTCCGGCGGCGGCAACACCGACAGCGGGTACGGAACCAGTCGATCCGGAGTGGCGTCGGACAGGCGTGCGGCGACCGCTCGCGCGCGCCAAAGCGGGACCCGGGACGCGATGACGGCGATCCAGGCTACGAGCACCGTGAGGGCCACGCGTCTCCGCGTCGTGAACCACTCCTGCGGCCGTGGAACGTCTCCGGGAGACCACATCAGTACTCCAACACTACCTGTATCGTCGACTCGGGGGTGGCGTCGAGCCGTTCGTACGCCTCGGCCGCGTTCTCGAAGGGAACGCGATCCGTGACGAGCGTCTCGGTTGCGATCCCACGCAACCGATCGAGCGCGACGTCCATCCGACGATCACGATCCCATCGACCACGAAGGTCCGGGGCTATCGTGCTCACCTGACTGGAGACGATATCGATGCGGTCGCGGTGGAACCGGCCGCCGAGATCGATCGGAGCGCGTTTCGATCCGTACCACGAGCCGACGACGATCCTCCCATCATACCCGACCACTTCGATCGCGTCGTCGAGGGTGGTCGGCCGCCCCGACAGCTCGATGACGCAGTCCGCGTCGTCGATATCGGTCGTGATGGTCTCGGGCGTCCCGACGCGATCGGCTCCCATCTCCTGAGCGAGCGCCCGTCGGGACTCGAGCGGGTCGACGACAACGAGCTCCGCGAGCGGGAACGACGCCATCGTCTCGGTCACACACAGCCCGATGACGCCCGCACCGAGGACGACGATCCGCTCGCCGAGCCGGGGGGCAGCGTCGAGCACGAGATTCGTCGCGGTCTCGACGGACGGAAGCAACGCTCCGGTTTCGGGCGACATCCCGTCGAGAAGCGGCACCACGGCTTCCGGGTTCGCTCGAAACCGGGTCTGGTGCGGGGCGAACCCGAACACCGTCCGGTCTATCCAGCCAGGATCGATGTCGTCGCCGACCTCAGTTACCGTTCCGGCAGCTGCGTACCCGTACCGGAGAGGATAAGTAAACTCGCCGTCGAGCCCGTCGATCGTTTCGTCGACCGGGATCCCCGACGGCGTCTCGTCGTGATACACCAACAGCTCCGTGCCCGCACTGATCGCGGAGACCCGGGTATCGATGAGGAGTTCGTCAGCGTCGGGAGGGCCGACCGTTACGGACCGGTGCTCGACCGTTTCCGGCGCGGTGAAATACAGCGCCTGATCGGTCATCGTCCGTTCGTTCGGGTCGAGTCCCGTTCGATCTTCGCTTCCGGCGACGACTGAGTCCGTCGATGGCACACCACACGGATCACACGGCTGTCGTCGACTTAAGCCCTCGCGTAGCGGCGGCGCCGGTCGTGGCTCGAGGCGCCGCCGAAAACGGTCGGCCGGTCGCTCGCGAAGCCTCCGGGTCCGTGCGTCTACCGAATGACGTCGAGCCCGTTGTTCGTTTCGACGGGCTCCGTGCCGCCGTCGGACTCCCATGCGGCGCGGTCGGCGCCGCCGGAGCTGCCGGATCCCCTGATTCCCGACCCCGCCTCGGAAGCACGGGAGCGTGAGTCGCCGAGCTCCTCGCCATCGACCGCAGCGCGTGACTTATCGGCCTGCTTCTGTGTCGACGGGCCGAGAACCTGTGCGCTCTGGACGCCGGTCATGATCGCCATGACGCGGACCTTCCCCTTGTACTCGTCCTGAATGCGCGCGCCCCAGATGACGTTGGCGCTCGCCTCGAGGCGTTCCGTGATGTTGTTCGCGATCCCCTCGGCCTCCTTCAGCGTGAGATCCGGACCACCAGTGATGTGAACGAGTCCGCCGCTCGCGCCGCGGTAGTCGACGTCCAGAAGCGGATGGTTCATCGCGTCGTTCACCACCTCCTGGGTCTTGTTCTTGTCCTGGGTCTCGCCGACGAGCATGACCGCCACGCCGCCCTGGTTCATGATCGTGGACATGTCGGCGTAGTCCAGGTTGATCAGGCTCGGCTGGGTGATCGTCTCCGAGATCCCTTTCACCGTCTCGGCGATGATCTGGTCCATCACCGAGAACGCCTTCCCGATCGGGAGGTTGGGAACGTAATCGAGCAGCCGGTTGTTGTCGAGGACGATGATCGAGTCGGCCTCGTTGCGGAGGCTCTCGAGCCCTTCCTCGGCTTTCACCGTTCGCGCACGCTCGACGTTGAACGGGGTCGAAACCATCCCGACGACGATCGCGCCCTGTTCTTTGGCGATCTTCGAGACGACCGGGGCCGCACCCGTGCCCGTCCCGCCACCCATGCCGGCCGTGACGAAGACGAGGTCTGCGTCGCCGAGCACCTCCTTGATCGTCCCCTGTGCCATCTCGGTGGCCCGCTCGCCCATCTTCGGGTCGCCGCCGGCACCGAGCCCCTGCGTGAGCGATTTGCCCACGAGGATCTTGGTGTCGGCTTCGATCATCTTGAGGTGCTGTTTATCAGTGTTGATCGCGACGGTGTCGGCCCCGTCGACGCCGATGTTGTACAGCCGGTTGACCGTGTTGTTGCCAGCGCCGCCGGCACCGACGATGACGATTCGGGGGTCCCCGAACTCGTCGTCGTCCATGTCGACGTCCATATCGCGTTTCTCCGCTTCCGCGTTGTCGAGGGCGTCCTGAACGAGATCCTGCATCGATCTACACCTTGGCCCAGCTGCGGTTGCGGCCGCGATCCTCGCGCTCGCCGTCCTGTTCGTTCAACATGTCGCGGACGGCCGACCGGATCGCCTCGCTCCGGTTCGGGAACTCCCCCGTCTCGACCATCTGTTCGACCTCGTCTATCTGCTGTTTCGGGATCC